>CEOE01000226.1_pt1 | contig 64371 bp, 56 predicted proteins | sample 530211 | NCBI WGS metagenome assembly CEOE01 (sample SAMEA2619779, study PRJEB7988) | marine metagenome | isolation source: saline water (ENVO:00002010), including
CAGTTCGAACGCGCCGTGGAAACCGGGGCGTCTGCGGTTAGCTTGGACATGGCATTCCATCTTTCCATCGCCCAGGGCACAAATAACGAATTGTTCCCCGCCTTTCTTGATTCGCTCGGGAAAGGCGCAATTCCGCGCAGCACGCTGACGGAACTAGATCGTGAGCGGTTGATCGACCGAGGTTATCTTGAACGGGTCAATAAAGAGCACCGGGCAATTGCCGATGCCATCTCCGCCGGTGACGCGGACGGTGCCCGGCAGGCCATGCGCGAGCATCTGAGCGGCAGTATCACGCGCTATAGGAAATCTCTTTCCTCATAGTCAGAAACACCCCGAATTTAGCTGAACGACGGGAGACCGAAATGGCTGTATCGGTTGAGTGCATTCTCGATGCCGGAGCGACCCTTGGTGAGGGGGCTGTCTGGGATGCCGAAAAGGGCGTGCTCTGGTGGGTTGATATCGCGGCACCGTCGCTGCACAGATTTCATCCTGGGACTGGCAAAAACGAGACATGGCCGATGCCGTCGGCCATTGGTTGCGTGGCACCGCGCCAATCTGGTGGCGCTATTGTCGGGCTTGAAGAGGGCTGGTGCGCGTTTGATCCGTTGGATGGTTCTGCCAGCATAATCAATGAGATGGCGCCCGGTCTTGCCACGCACCGTTTCAATGACGGTACCGTCGACCCGGCGGGCCGGTTCTGGGCCGGGACCATGCCAAAAAGCGGTCCGCGCGATGCGGTTGCGGGCGAAGCAGGAGACGGCACACTGTTCTGCCTTGAAGCCGACGGGAGCTGCCGAGCTGTTCTGGACAGGCTTTATATCCAGAACGGGCTCGCGTTCTCGCCGGACGGCAAACGCATGTATCTCTCCGACAGCTACAAGCCGATCAGAACGATCTGGGTGTTCGATTACGATCTCGAGGCCGGAACGCCTTCGAACCGGCGCATCTTCTTCGATACGAGCGCCGTGGCTGGGCGCCCGGATGGCGCGGCAATGGATGCGGAGGGTTGTTACTGGATGGCTGGTATCGATGGCTGGCAGATCCTCCGGCTGACACCTGACGGAAAGGTCGACCGAACCATCCCGGTTCCGATCGAAAAGCCGACTTGTCTCGCCTTCGGCGGCCCCAAGCTGGAACAGCTTTATATCACCAGCATGGGCGCTGGACTGATTACCCTCGGCAGTGAGGACCGCCAGCCCCAGGCCGGCGGTGTTTTCCTCTGCGAGCCCGGCGTCACAGGCTACGCACCGCCACCCTGCGGCGCCTGAGCGAGAGCCGTCACCCTTCGATAAGACGCGGTAATGTGAGCGAAATAGCAGGAATAAAAGTGGTCAGCATAAGCGCGACAAATATGGCCGCGTAAAATGGCCAAATCGTCCGTACGGCACGCTCGATCGGAACCTTTCCTACCGCACACCCGAGAAACAGGCAGGCCCCAACGGGTGGTGTGCAGAGCCCCAGCCCCAGATTCATCATCAGGATCATGCCGAACTGAACGGGATCCATGCCAAGAGAGATCACGACGGGCAGGAAAATAGGGGTGCAGATCAGGATCAGCGCTGCCATGTCCATGATCATGCCAAGAACGAGCAGCATGAGATTGATCATCAGCAGGATGGCAATCGGGTTCTCCGTTACTCCGGTCATGAACTCGATCATCCGGGTCGGGACCTGATAGAAGGTCAGCATGTAGGCGAACGCCGTCGCCGATGCGACCAGGATCAGGACCATTGATGTGGTGCGGACCGAATTGAGCACAGCCGTCTTGAAGGCCGTCCAGCTCAGGGAACGATAGACGATCAAGGTCACCGCGAAAGCGTAGAGCGTTCCAAATGCCCCTGACTCTGTGACCGTGAAAATGCCTGAAAGCACACCGCCGACAATAATGACGGCAGTGAAAAGACCGGGCAGGGCCGTGATAAAGCTGATGAACAGAGAGTATAGCCCCGGGAACGGCTCGACCCCGTATCCTCTGCGGACCGCGATAATGTAGGCCGCAGCCGCAAGGCATACACACATCAGAACGCCGGGCAGAACACCGGCCAGAAAAAGCTGCGAAATTGAAATGCCGCCGCCCGCGGCGATGGCGAACAGAATCATGTTGTGGGATGGCGGTACAAGAATGCCCGCGATCGACGACGTCACGGTGACATTCACCGCATAATCATCGTCGTAGCCCTTTTCCTTCATAACCGGGATCAGGATCGAACCAAGCGCCGAGATATCCGCGACGGCCGACCCGGAGATGCCCCCGAACAGCATGGAGGAGAAAACATTGACCACGCCAAGCCCGCCGCGCACCCAGCCGACGGCCGCCGATGCCAACCGGACCAGCCGGATGGCGATACCGCCGTGAAACATCAGCTCCCCGGCGAAAATAAAGAAGGGGATCGCCATCAGGGAAAATACGTTGATACCGGAGATGATGCGCTGGAAGGCGACGACGAGCGGCAGCCCCTCGATGAAGAATGCAGTCACCGCAGCAACAGCCAGGGCGAAAGCAACCGGCACACCGATGACAACGCATACGGCGAACACGCCGAGCAGAATAAGAAGCCCCATTTGAATATCCCGATCAGCGTGGAGGAGAAGAGGGTGGCTCGCGGTTCAGGAAGAACCGGATCAGATGACCTGCCGAATAGATCAGGCATGCCGCACCACAGAAGGTTAGCGGTATTGCGCGGAGCCCTTCCGGCACGTGGATGAGCGGGATCTGCGTGCTCCATTTGAACAGGACGAGCTTATAGGTCTGCACCATCATGATCGTGCCGAAGACGGCCATAATCAGATGAACGAGGAAATCCATTGCCCGTTGCAACGGTGGCGGCGCTATGTCCCGAAAGAACGAAACCCCGAGATGGGATCTTTCATGAATGCCTGTCGATGCTCCAACAAACCCGATTAGAACGACCAGCAGCAGGGCGACTTGCTCGACCCAGGTCGGCGTGGCGTTCAGAACATATCGGCCGAATACAAGCCACCCGAACATTGTGGTCAATACGACCATGGCGGTACCGGAAACCCAAAGGCTAAGGCGGCAGAGTGTATCCAGCCCCAGGAATAACCACTGCAATATGCTGGCTCCAGTAGGCTTTGTCGTATAGGCGCCGGCCTCGGGACCGGTCTGATGCATGGAGTTCATCTGAAATCCCGGCTCGATAAGTGCCTTGTACGGCACGCAGCTTGACCAATGTCAAAAAGAGCCGCCGGAAAGGCTCACATTCGTGAGACATTCCGGCGGCCACGGGACAGGAATTTTTACTGTGTTGCCTGAATTGCGGCGACGAGCGGTTTCAGTTCCTGGTTGCTTTCCAGGAACTTCTCAAAAACGGGCTTCATGGCACTCTGGAATGCCGCCTTATCAGCCACGTCGTTGAATTTCACACCGGATTTCATCACCATTTGGCGGCTCGCTTCGGCCCGCTCTGCCCACAGTTTCCGCTGCAGTTCGGCAGATTCACGAGCGGCGGCCTTCACGGCAGCTTTGTCCGCATCGGAAAGGCCGTTGTAGACATCCGCATTGATGCAGACGCATTCCGGAATGATCAGGTGCTGAGACAGGGAATAGTATCCCGCAACTTCGAAATGACCGGTCGACTCATATGAGGGCCAGTTGTTTTCGGCTCCGTCGACGACGCCGGTCTTCAGCGACTGATAGACCTCAGAAAACGCCATCGGGGACGGGTTGCCGCCAAGTGCGGAAATCATCCCGGAATAAAGATCGTTGTTCATCACCCGGACCTTCATGCCCTTGACGTCCTCGGGCTTGTTGATCGGATGTTTGGAATTATAGAAAGACCGTGCGCCAGAATCGTACCAGGCAAGCGCGATCATGCCTTTTTTCGCCATGCCGGCACTGATCTGATCGCCTGGCGCCCCATCCATGGCCCGATGCATATGATCCATGTCTTTGAAGATGAAGGGCAGGGAGACGACATTGGCTTCCGGCGCGACGGGTCCGATAGGCCCGAGATTGAAGTTGCCAATCTCGACGCCGCCGATGCGCAATTGCTCGATCGCATCCGGCTGGTTTCCGAGAACACCCGAGTGGAACATTTTCAGCGTATGGCGCCCGTCGGTCTTCTGCGCCAGAAGCTCCGCGAATTTGTCCATTGCGACCGTGTTCGGGTATCCGGGCTTGTGGATGTTCCAGCCTTTCCATTCGGCTGCTTGAACACTGCCGGCAACACCTGCCAGAAAAGCGACGGCAAGCGCGGTTGATCCGATTTTATGAATAATCGACATTGTGTATTTCCTCCCTTTTGGCCCGACTGTGTGCTCGGGGCCGGTGCGCCGCTGGTCTGTTTTTTCTTATGCGGTGCGTGTTGCGGAATGCGGCGCTTGATGCGCCGTCTATATCCTCGGATAAGTATGCCTCCTTTTTATAATTGGTCAATCTATCGAAAAATGAATCTTACTTCTAAGCGGCCACTGCCAGCCCGGAAGATTCGATAACCGCAGCCAGCTCTTCAACATCCTTGTCCGTTGCTGCGGAAAGAGGAGGGCGTACGGCTCCGGGGTCCCGGCCGATGGCGCGCAAACCTCCCTTGATTAGGCTGACAGGGTAACCTGGAACCCGGTCTCTAATATTCGCGAAAGGGTAGAAGAAGGATTTCAAGATGTTGTCCATGACCGCCCGGTCTCCGGATCGCATGGCCGCGTAGAATTTCAGCGCCAGTTCCGGCACGAAATTGAATACGGCCGAGGAATAGGTACTGAACCCGGCTGCATCGTAAGCTGCGGCGAACAGCTCGTGGGTCGGCATCCCGCCGACATAGACGAGACGGTCTCCGAGCATGGTGCGGATCCGGGTCACGAGGTCGATTTCACCGACACCGTCCTTGAAACCGATCAGGTTCGGGCATTCTTCCGCCAATCGAGCGACGCTGTCCGCAGTGAGCACGGAGGTCGCGCGGTTGTAGACCACTACACCGATGGATACAGACTGGCAGACAGCTTTGACATGTGCCATTTGCCCGGCTTGGGTTCCCGCCATCAGATATGTAGGCAGCAGAAGCAGGCCATCCGCTCCCGCCGCTTCCGCGGCGCGTGCATCGGCAATGGCCCGGGCTGTATTCACACCGCATCCGGCAACGACCGGACAACGGCCATCCGCCGCCTCGACAGCGGCGCGAATAATGGTGGGGAACTCGTCCTGACCAATGGAAAAATATTCACCGGTCCCACCGGCGGCAAACAGTGTCGCCGCATCGTAAGAGGCCAGCCAGGAAACATGATCCTGATAGGGTTTGGGCGCGAATTTCAGCGCGTCATCGAAGTGCGTGACCGGAAAGGACAGAAGGCCGGTAGCCATACGGGCCTTGAGCTCCTGGGGTGAAAGAGGCACGGCAAGTCTCCTGATAAGGATTGATAAACGGGGCCGTGAGTGGCTCAGGTGTCCGACTTCGGACCCTGTTCGGCAACACGGCGCGGATCGCCTTGATATCCTTCGCTTGCGAAAGGGCCGCCCTGGACCGCCAGACCGATCGCGTCCCCTGGCTCCGGGATGCCGGAACTATCCACCTCCGCCGCCCAGACATCTGATGAGTCTTCCGGCTGATAGCCCAAGCGCCGCGCCGTTTTATTGTCCCACCAGGTGCGTGAATTGTCGGACATACCGAAGACGATTTCGTGATGCAGTTCCGGTGTATCCAGGCCAATGCGGCAAAGCTGGGTCAAATCGCCGATACTGATCCAGGATCCGAGCGTTCGCTGGGTTTCCGGTTTCTCGAAGCACCAGCCGATCCGGATAGAGAGAATGCCAAGGCCGTAATTGTCCGCGAAATACTGCGACAGTGCTTCACCGAAAACTTTGCTGAGCCCATATCGGCAATCAGGGCGAGGGCGCTCTGATCCATCCAGAATCTGCCCGCGCGGATAAAACCCGATTGCGTGATTTGAGCTGGCGAAAACAATCCGCTTTACACCAGCTTTATAGGCAGCCTCAAAGAGCCGGTACGCGCCGTCGATATTGGTGCGAAGAATGTTATCCCACTCATTTTCAACGGACAGGCCGCCCAGATGAATGATCCCGTCGACACCATCGACAATCCGCTCCAGATCCTCCGCAAGCGTGAGGTCGGCGACTGCAACCTCCTCGCCATCGCCCGCAGGCCCCAGATCAACCATGTCGGATACACGTAGTATAGGATAAGCGCCGGCGAGCGCTTGTCGCATACGACGGCCGATGCCTCCACCGGCACCAGTAAGTAGTACTCGTCTCATTGATCATCTCTTAAGTATGACTAATTTGGATATTCAGGATATCTAGTGTGATTATTTTGTCTAGAATGAATTTCAAGCGAATACAGTGCGTCAGGCCGATCCCATGTTCGCGGTTTCGCTTGGGCCGGTTAGATTCGCAAACACACTCGCCGGAGGGCTCGGAGAGCCTCTAAAATGTAGCCTTGAATCAACAACTTGGAGAACGGCCCGGCGCTTTCTTGCGAGCGTCTGCCCCCTATGCCACAACATGCAGTATTGCATTTGGCGACACAGGCTAGGCATTGGGCGCAGAACATGTTGAGAAAAATTCTGGTACTTGCGGGACTGCTTTCGGCGGTCACTTTCACCTCAGCCTATGCCACCACGCAGTCATTCGACGCTTGGGTCACGGAGCTGAAAACCGAGGCGGAAAAGCAGGGGATCAGCCGATCCGTTCTGGATCAGGCCTTTGCCGGGGTGGCACCGATCCCGCGCATCATTGAGCTGGATCGCAAGCAACCCGAATTCACGCTGACTTTTGAGCAGTACCTGACCCGAGTCGTGCCGGATTCCCGTATCCAGAAGGGCCGTGCGCTCCTGAGGGAGAACAAGGCTTTGCTGGCTGAAGTCTCCAAGAAGTTCGGCGTTCAGCCCCGCTTCATTGTCGCCCTTTGGGGTGTTGAGACTGATTTCGGCCGGATCACCGGGGGCTTTCCCGTCATCGCCTCTCTGGCGACCCTCGCTTATGACGGGCGCCGCAGTGCTTTTTTCCGTAAAGAATTGCTGTTGGCGCTGAAGATCCTGGAGCAGGGCCATATCGCGCACGGCGATATGAAAGGATCCTGGGCCGGTGCCATGGGGCAGAGCCAGTTCATGCCTTCCAGCTTTCACAACTTCGCTATCGACTATGATAGTGACGGCCATAAGGACATCTGGGGCACCAAAGCTGATGTCTTTGGATCCATCGCCAATTACCTCTCCAGATCCGGATGGAACGACAGCGAAACGTGGGGACGGCCGGTTAGCCTGCCGGCGGATTTCGACAAATCTCTCGTCGATTCCAAAACCACCAAAACGATGCGGGAATGGGAAGCCTTGGGCGTGACGCGGCGTGATGGCACCCCGTTGCCGAGCCGAAACCTGACCAGCCAGTTGATCGTTCCCGGAGACGGGGAGTTGGCACCGGCATATCTCGCCTATTCGAACTACGAGGTCATCCTGAAATGGAACCGCTCAAGCTACTTCGCTACGGCGGTCGGCACGTTGGCGGAAGCTATCGGCCGGGAATAGTTCATCGCGAAATCGGCCACGAGATATGCCACGAGATGTGGTAGCATCGCGGTTGAAATTTCATATCCGTTGTAAGTCGGGCGCCGAACGGACCAAAAGGACAGACATGAAACCTCTCGCCACGCTTTCGTTCATGACGCTTGCCCTGTTGTTGTCCGCCTGTGCGGAAACGGAGTTCGTGGTGCATACGGCCAAACAGGTCCAGAATGCCACATCTGACGGCAGACCTCTTGGTCGCTACAAGGTCGGCTCTCCCTATGCGATCAACAGTGTCTGGTATTATCCTCAGGTCGATTACGGCTATGTCGAAACCGGTATTGCTTCCTGGTATGGACCGAATTTCCATAACAAAGACACGGCCAATGGCGAGGTGTTCGACCAGAATGCCATCACCGCCGCGCACCGTACCTTGCCGATGCCCAGTATTGTGCGGGTAACCAATCTGGAAAACGGCCGCGCACTGGTTGTCCGGATCAATGACCGAGGGCCTTTTGCTCACGGCCGGATCATTGATCTTTCCCGCCGCTCCGCCCAGCTCCTGGGGTTCCAGCGCCAGGGCACGGCAAAAGTCAGGGTCGAAATCCTGCCGGAAGAGAGCCGTCAGATCGCGGAAGCCTACCAGTCGGGTAAACCGGTGCGGCTCGCCAGCCTCAACCCGGAACCTGTTCCAACACCGGCCGCGGCTCCGAGTGTTGCTGTTTCCAAAGGCAGTGTTTCCAAGATACCGGGCACTGTCGTCCTGACACCTCCTCCAGCGCCGGCTCCGGTATCCGCAGCGCCCAGCGCTGCGGATCAGGGAAGTGCCGTTGATCTTGCCCGCCAGTCACGCAGCCAGACCGTCATTCAGTCGGAGCCGGAACGGACAGAGATATTCGTTCAGGCCGGCGCTTTTACGAATGCGAACAATGCGGACAAGCTTACACAAATTCTAGCCGATGTCGGCCCGGTGCGGATCGATCCGCGTCAGATCGATGGCAAATATTTCTACCGCGTACGCCTTGGCCCCTTGGATGATGTCGAAGATGCAGACCGCATTCTCGAAGCCATTATCAGCAAGGGATATCCCGGTGCACGTGTGATCGTCGAATAGCGCCGGTTTACGGGCCGCTAAAAATATTGCCGGGCGAGCTTATGTCTCATTTCAATCAAATTTATGCATTATGTTCAAATCCGCTTGGGGCTGTTGAAGCCGAAAACCTGTTGTACCAAAACGTCTCGTCATTCGGACGGGTGGGGATCTCATGACGATAATAGCCGGCACATTGAACCTAGCAGTCGGACATATGCGCCTTGTACTTGGCGGGGCGGGGCTGCTTTTCGCCTGTCTGCTTTGGGCGCCGCCGGCAGGCGCGCTCGATACCGGGGCGCGCGAAGCCATCCTGGTCGATTACGACACCGGCACGATCCTTTTTGAAAAGGATGCGGACAAGCCGATGCCACCCGCCTCCATGACGAAAATCATGACGGTCTTCATGGCGTTCGAGCGCCTGAAGGACGGCAGGCTTTCCATGGACGACACCATCGCGATCAGTGAGAAGTCCTGGCGCAAGGGTGGCTCTAAGATGTTCGTGAAGGTGAATACCCGGGTCGCGGTGCACGACATTTTGCATGGCATCATCGTGCAAAGCGGAAATGACGCCGCTATCGCTTTGGCCGAGGCGCTGAGCGGAACCGAAGAAGCTTTCGCATCGGAAATGACCCGGCGCGCACACGAGATCGGGCTGACCAACAGTACTTTCCGTAATTCGACCGGCTGGCCGGATCCCGAGCATAGGACGACGGCACACGATCTTTCGCGCCTCGCCATCGAGACCATCCGCCGGTTCCCGGAATATTATCCGATCTATTCGGAAACCACGTTCACCTACAACAAGATCAAACAGGGCAATCGGAATCCGCTGCTCTACAAGAACATGGGCGCGGACGGTCTGAAGACAGGACATACGGAAGCAGCCGGATATGGCTTGACCGCATCCGCTGTCAGGAATGGTCGCCGTCTGGTGCTGGTCGTCAATGGTCTGGGGAGTGTTGCTGCCCGGTCCCGCGAGGGCGAGGCATTGATCGATTGGGGCTTCCGGGAATTCGATAACTATAATCTGTTCGAAAAGGGCGCTGTCGTCGCCGATGCGGATGTCTGGCTGGGAAATGCCAAGACCGTCCCCCTGGTGACCGATCGCGACGTGCTTCTCACACTCAAGCGGACCGCGCGCCAGAAGATGCAAGTCAGCGTGGTCTATGAAGGTCCGATTCCGGCCCCGATCGCCGCAGGCACCCAATTGGCAATGCTGAAAGTCTCGGCACCGGACATGGATGACGTGACGATCCCGCTTTATGCGGCTGAAGATGTGGAGCAGCTTGGCGTCTTTGGCAAAGTCGGTGCCGCGGTCGAGTACCTTGTCTGGGGCAGTGGTGGTTGATCGCGCTGCCCCCGAAAGAGGGCGCTTCATCACATTCGAAGGCGGGGAAGGGGCTGGCAAAAGCACCCAGATCCGTGTACTCGCGGCGGCGCTGGAAAAAGCCGGGCGGAATGTCTGTCTAACACGCGAGCCTGGAGGCTCCGCCGGGGCGGAGCAGATCCGAGAGCTGCTTGTCACCGGCGATCCACAACGCTGGGACGCCATGACGGAGCTGCTGTTGCTCTATGCGGCCCGCCGGGATCATGTCCGGCGCCTGATCGAGCCGGCGCTTGAAAAAGGCACCTGGGTGCTTTGTGATAGGTTCGCCGATTCCACCATGGCGTATCAGGGCTACGGTCACGGGCTCGATCGCGGCAAGATAGCGGATCTGCACAAGATCGTGCTCGGTACTCTCAGCCCTGATCTGACAATCATCCTCGATCTCGATCCGAAAACCGGCCTCGCCCGTACTCGTGTGACGGACGAAGCGCAGCGGCGTGGCGCAGAGGACCGGTTCGAGCGCATGGAAATCGCCTTCCACCAGCGCATGCGGGATGGATTTCGCGACATAGCCGCGACCGAGCCGGAGCGCGTTGTACTGGTCGATGCCGAGGCAGACGCGGATAGCGTGAGTGAAACAATCTTCGAACTTGTCCGTGAGCGGCTTGAGGCCACTTCATGAGCGAAGAACAAGCCCTTTCCCTGCCAAGAGAGAACGGCACGCTGATCGGCCATGAAGCTGCCGAGACGGCGATGCACGACGCCATTTCCGCGGGACGCATCCCCCATGCCTGGATGATCACCGGGCCGGCCGGTATCGGTAAGGCAACCCTGGCCTACCGGTTTGCCCGTTATGTGCTGTCCGGTGGCGCGGAAGAAGAGGGGCCGGGCCTTTTCGGCGATGCCTTGCCTCCGGCGGCAGCAAGTCTCAATGTGTCGCGCGACGAGGCGGTATTCGCGCAGATCGCTGCCGGAAGTCATCCGGACATGCTGGTCGTCGAGCGCGGCTATGACGAGAAGCGCAAGAAGATGCGCGGCGAGATCGTCGTTGATGACGTACGCAAGATTGGCAGCTTCCTGCGCCTGACCCCGTCGCTTGGCGGCTGGAGGGTGGTTATTCTGGACAGCGCGGACGAAATGAACCGGAACGCCGCCAACGCGGTTCTGAAGCTGCTGGAAGAACCACCAAGGCAGGCGCTAATCCTGTTGGTCAGCCACACGCCGGGTCGGTTGCTGCCGACGATCCGGTCCCGTTGCCGGACTGTCCGGCTCGGCCCGCTCTCCGACAGCCAGGTGACGGAATTACTGGCAATCCATCAGCCCGAGCTTTCCCCAGAAACTGCCGCAACTCTGGTTGCCCTTTCCGAAGGCAGCATCGGCCGCGCCCTTGGACTTGCGGCAGAGGGCGGCATCTCAGCTCTTGAGGATATTTTCGGTGCGCTTGGTTCCTACCCACAAATGCAGGATCTAGCCCTGCTGGAGCTGGCGGATCGCTGGACACGGGCTGTCAAGGCGGAGGAGAGCGATCCGTTTGTGACCGGGATGAACCTGCTGGACTGGTGGCTTGGCCGTATCGCGCGTGACGCGGCAGCAGGACAGGCTCCTGTCGATCAGGTGAAGGGCATGGGCGCTGTCGCCGTGCGATTGACCGAAACTCTCGGTCCCGCCGGTATCGCGGAGCGCCGTTCACGGATCGCATCTCTTCTGGGAAAGGGCATCGGCCTCAACCTTGAAAAGCGGCAATTGCTGATGGATGTGTTCTATTCCCTGGCCCCGGATCACGCCGCTTCCTGACGTTTCGCCTTGAAACTGAAGGAGACGGGCGGTACCTCATGACACCAAATTTCACAGACTGTCCGCCTGACTGGACAGCGTCCGCCGATCGGATACTTCCATGAGCGCGCATTACTACCTGACGACGCCGATATATTACGTCAACGACAAACCCCATATCGGCCATGCCTATACGACGCTTGCCTGCGACGCACTGGCCCGGTTCAAACGTCTGGACGGCTATGAGGTCAAGTTCCTTACCGGCACAGACGAACACGGCCAGAAGGTTGAAACTGCCGCGGCCAATGCCGGCGTCGATCCGCAGGCCTTCACTGACAAGGTGTCCCAGAATTTCCGCGACCTTGCGGGCGCGATGAACTTTTCGAACGACGACTTCATCCGGACGACCGAAGAGCGCCACAAGACGGCTTGCCAGACCATCTGGAACAAGCTGCTGGAGAAGGGCCATATCTATCTTGGCGCCTATGAAGGCTGGTACTCGGTGCGCGACGAAGCCTTCTTCACCGAGACCGAAGTCGTTGACGGTAAGGCGCCGACCGGCGCGCCTGTCGAATGGGTGGAAGAGCCGAGCTACTTCTTCGACCTCTCAAAATGGCAGGAACCGCTGCTGAAATACTATGAGGAGCATCCTGATTTCATCGCCCCGTCCGCACGGCGCAACGAAGTCATGAGCTTCGTGAAATCCGGCCTGCGCGATCTTTCGGTCTCGCGCACCAGCTTCAAATGGGGTGTGCAGGTTCCGGGCGACGACGCCCACATCATGTACGTCTGGCTCGACGCCCTGACCAACTACATCACGGCGGCTGGATATCCGGATACCGAGAGCAGCGATTACAAGGCTTTCTGGCCGGCGGACCTGCACATGGTCGGCAAGGACATCCTGCGCTTTCACGCCGTCTACTGGCCCGCTTTCCTGATGGCTGCGGACCTGCCTCTTCCGAAGCGTGTCTTCGCGCACGGCTGGTGGACAAACGAGGGCCAGAAAATCTCCAAATCCGTCGGCAACGTGATCGACCCGCTGGAGCTGATCGAGAAATACGGACTGGACCAGGTGCGCTACTTCCTGTTGCGGGAAGTGCCGTTCGGCAATGATGGCGACTATTCTCACACGGCCATGGTCAATCGGGTGAACAGCGAGCTTGCCAACGATTTTGGTAACCTCTCACAGCGTGTGTTGTCGATGATCTCCAAAAATTGCGGCGGCAAGGTGCCGGAGCATGGGGATTTCACCGATGCGGACAAGGTTCTGATGGACGCGGCGGCTGGCCTGCTTGAGACCGTGCGGCAGACATATGATGCGCAAGCCTTCAATAAGGCGCTCGATCAGATCTGGCAGATCGTCGGCGATGCCAATCGTTATGTCGATGAGATGGCACCCTGGGGGCTCAAGAAGACCGATCCGGACCGGATGGCGACCGTGCTCTATGTGCTGGCCGACACCATCCGCGTACTCGGCGTGCTGATGCAGCCGGTTGTGCCGGACAGCGCAGCAACGATGCTGGATCAGCTTGCGCTCGGTGAGGAGGAACGGAAGTTCGCCGCTCTCGGAAACCGCCTGGTGCCCGGAACGGAACTACCAAAACCGAGCCCGGTCTTCCCGCGCTATGTCGAACCGGAAGTAGCGGAGGCCTGAGTGAACGCGCCGGCAATCGTCGATTCTCACTGCCATCTTGATTTCGAGACCTTCGAAGAAGAACGGGACGAGGTGATCGAACGGGCCCGGCAGGCCGGTGTCTGCCGCATGGTCACGATCAGCACCCGGATCACCACTTTTCCGAAGATCCGTGCGATCGCGGAGCAGTATGAAGATGTCTTCTGCTCCGTCGGAATTCACCCGCATCAGGCTGGGGAAGAGCCGGAAGTCTCTGTTGAGGAGCTGGTCGCGCTTGCCGCGCACGAGAAAGTGGTCGGTATTGGCGAGTCCGGCTTCGATTACTTCTACGACAGCTCTCCGCGCGATGCGCAACGCCGCAGCTTCACCACCCATATCAGGGCAGCTCAGGAAACCGGACTGCCGCTGATCGTTCATGCCCGCGATGCGGATGACGACACCGCAGACCTGCTGGAAGCTGAATATGCCCGCAAGCCCTACACGGGCGTTTTGCATTGCTTCAGCAGCGGCCGCCGCCTGGCTGAACGGGCGCTGGATATCGGCTTTTATGTGTCGTTGAGCGGGATCATCACCTTCAGGAATGCCGAAGATATCCGCGCGACGGTCCGGGACGTGCCGCTCGACCGGCTGCTGGTCGAAACAGACTCACCCTACCTCGCGCCCGTGCCGAAGCGCGGAAAACGGAACGAGCCGGCCTATGTCGCCCATACCCATGCGGCGCTCGCCGAGTTGCGCGGGGTTTCTGAGGTGGAAATGGCTAACCTGACAACGGAGAATTTTTTCCGGCTGTTCTCACGGGTTTCTGTTCCGGCCGACATCGCTCTCAACGGCGCGGCCTGAATAGGCCATGAAAATCACCATGCTTGGATGCGGGGCATCTTCCGGCGTTCCGGTTGTCGGTGACGGCTGGGGTGCATGCGATCCGGCAAACCCCAGGAACCGCAGACGGCGCCCGTCTATCCTGCTGGAAGAGGGCGGGACAACAATCCTGGTCGATACGACACCCGATTTGCACGATCAGCTTGTTGATGCTCAGGTCACCGATCTGGATGCAATCATCTATACGCACAGCCATGCGGACCACGTGCATGGCATCGACGATATTCGGCCGCTCTGCTGGGGAACCGGCAAGCAGATCCCGACTTACATGGATGCAAAGACCCGCAAGGATATCTTCAAGCGGTTCGAATATATGTTCGAGAAAACACCGGACAGCCCGCCACACTTTCGCTCACCGCTGAAAGCGCGAGACATCTCCGCAGGCGATACGTTGGAGATCGGTCCGCTCTCGATTGAAGTGTCGGAGCAGGATCACGGCCCCAGCGGCACGTCGCTTGGCCTGCTCGTCAACGACGTTTTCGCCTATTCAACCGATGTTGCAAGCTTCACCGACGCCGAGCTGGACCGGCTGCGGAACATCCCGGTTTGGATCGTGGATTGTCTTCGTATCGGGCCTGCCCAAAGCCACGCCAATCTGGAGACCACGCTCGGCTGGATTGAACGCGTAAAACCGGGCAGGGCATATTTCACTCATATGGCTGCCTCTCTCGACTACGAAGAGACCCTGGCCAAATGCCCGCCGGGCACCGAGCCGGGTTATGACGGCCTGGTGATAGAACTCTGAGAACACCGCGCCGGAACGTCATATCCCGGCGCGGCTGAGGCGATGGAATCAGTCGACGCAATCCCGGATCAACGGCGAGGTCGAGCAATGGATACCGCCACCGCCCTGAAACATCTTGGCGTATGGCACTTCAACGATCTCGATACCCAGCTTGTCCATGGTCTCCGCTGTCCGCGGCGAGACGTTTGATTGCATGATCACACGCCCCGGCCGGACCGCAAGGCAGTTCACGACACCGGTCGGATCGTCCGGATGGACCTCAATGGTGCGAATGCCGAGCTCTTCCAGCTTTTCCAGGAACCAGAAGGGCAGGATGCTCGGATTGACGATGGCGGTATCGACATCGACCATCACCATCGTGCCGTCTATATGCAGCCGATAGCCTGTTAGGTCGACACGCAGCAGCTCCACGCCTTGCGCATTCAACACTTCCTCGACCTGCCGCGTGCCTTCCTCGTTTACGCGCGAGGAACGGCCGATCACGGCCGTCTTCGAATTCAACCAGACGAAACTGCCGCCTTCCATCAAGCCAGTGCCGTGGATGGTCCGCAGGATAGGCATCCCGATGGAGCCCAGTGTTTCAGTAACCGGCGCTTCCTCGCCACGCCGGACGATCGGGCCGAGACGGGTGACGATGGCGCCACCTTTGACACCGATGCAGGAGTCACGGGTATAGACCGCCTTGTGCCGTCCGGGAGCGCAGCGCTTCAGGTAGACAACGTCGACGCCTTCAGCACGCAGCGCATCAGCCAACCCGTCATGCTGTGCCTGCAGTTCCTCTACCGGATAAACTTCATCGCCGCGCCAATACCAGGTTTCTCCCTCGGCATCGCCGTATGAGCCAAGATTCTCGAGGCGCATAGCCGGGTCGATGATGTTCATCTCATCGCCGGGACGATGCATCAGGACTTTTCGCAGCTGGCCAACGTCATTGTCGCAACCCCACTTACAGCCCCAGACCTCTTCCTGCTGAGCGTCGCTCTCGAAGGCTGGTTCGGCGTGTGACGGAAACGCCTTGATTGTCATGTTGTAGCGGTATTCGAACTCACTGACCGCGCCCATGGTGCCGGATCTCCTGAAAGGTGGGTTTAGATCTCTCAGTTTAGGATCAAGATGATTTTCGATGGCGTGCTTGTTCGGTGTCGGTGAGTTTCCGGATATGCAGAGACCGGCGGATTGCCTATTTGCCATTGAGCCTTATTATGATCGCCATATCAAAGGGATGCTGGGATAAAGCTGATGCTGAAAGTCTGGGGACGGCGCAGTGCGTTCAACGTGCAGAAAGTCATGTGGCTGATTGGCGAGCTCGGATTGCCGCATGAGCACACTGAAGCCGGCGGCGCGGCGGGCGGGCTGGATGATCCGGCGTTTCGCGCCATGAACCCGCATGGCAAGGTTCCGGTGATCGACCATGACGGAACGATTGTCTGGGAATCCCATGCCATCCTGCGCTATCTCGCCGCTGTCTTCGGCGATGCCGCGCTTTGGCCGGATGACCCGGCGGTGAGATCGGAGGCCGACAGATGGATGGACTGGTCCCAGACCAGTCTTCAGCCGGCATTTCTGACAGGGATTTTCTGGGGCTATTTCCGCACGCCGGAAGCACAGCGTGACTGGCCTTCTATCCGCGAAAAACAGAAGCTTACGAGCCAATGTTTGATGCGTCTGGAAGAATCATTGGACGGCCGGGATTTTCTTGGCGGCTCACAATTGGGGTTGGCGGATATTCCAGCCGGAACCAATCTCTACCGGCTTTTCGATATGGATCTGGAATGGCCCGCCGTGCCGCGGGTCGAGGCCTGGTATGAGCGCCTGAAGGAACGTCCGGCCTATCGGGAGCATGTGATGATCCCGTTTCAGGACCTGAAGGGACGGACCAGCTTTTGAGGCATTCATAAAACGAAATAGCTTCAGCGATTTATTTCGTTTCTCCAATAAACCGCATCAGATTTCCCCGAGATCAAGCAAGCTCCAATCGGCCGGTTTTCCCTCCGACTCCGCGCGTCTGCGCAGCATGCTCCGGAAACCGTTGCGAGCCATTTCGAGATCGAGACGCAGATCGAAGCGCTTCGACACCGTCTCGGTGACATCGAGCAAGGTTTCAAACCCTTCCATACAACGTGCTTCGTCACGCGCATTCTGGTTCGCCAGGATGAGCCATCGTGGCTGCTGGCGCTTCATGGCCGCAACGAACCCGCTGGCGCCCCCAGGACCCGATGGATCGGGCAGGGGCGGGATCACCTCACGGACATAAAACTCCATCCAGCGGTCGAAATACCCACGCAGCTCCAGAACAGGCTCAGAGCCCGCATCGGTCATGCCTTCGCAATCAAGACCATTGTTATCCGGGGCGGCAAACCGCTCGTAAAGCAGATCCTCGATAAAAACTTCCAGAAACTCATAAAGCGTGGTCGTCGAGCCGATCGCATGCAGCATGCCCGCCAGTTCCTTGGGGACGACGGTAATGTAATCTTCGCGCTGAGAGCTCTTGTGCGACCTGTTGTGCTCGCCCGCATGCCAGGTGATCACCCGACCAGGTTTCTTCAGAGCGTCCTCAAGTGCTATTCTGCCCACACAGAGATCCAGATAATGACCGCGACCGAGGGACCGGAGTTTGATGATAGACCCGAATTTGATCGGCGAGTTACAGAAAGATCACCAGAAGCTGCTTCTATCCAAGGATGAAGCAGCGGCTTTTCTTGGTGATCTCGCGGCCCTGTGCCGACAGCACCATGTGCTGCTGCGGACATCAGATGGGATGATCCGGTTCTCCAAAAGCTTTGAGAAATCGGATACCCGGACAACCTTCAAGACCCTTGTCGATTCAGCGGGCAGGGCGCCTGCAGCAAAGATTGTTATGAAGGACTAAAGGTCTGCTCTGAAAAGTCAGCCGGCATCAGGCGCGTTCTTTCCCGCAAGATGCATCGCTGCAAGATAACCAAATACAAGAGCAGGACCGAGAGTGATACCCGGACCGGGATAACAGCCTGACATAATCGAGTTCATGTCATTTCCGCAGGCATAGAGCCCAGGGATAGGCTTACCGTCGTCTGCTAGCACCTGAGCATTCCCGTCCGTGCCAAGCCCGGCGGCGGTCCCGAGATCTCCCGGATGCAGCCTGACCGCATAATAGGGCGTCTCGGTGAGGGGCCGCATACAGGGGTTTGGGCTGTTATCCGCATCGCCGACATACTTGTGATAGGCGTTCGTACCGCGCCCGAAGAGGGTGTCGTTACCTGTTTCCGCATCCGAGTTGTAGCGGGCAACGGTGTTCGCAAGCGCAGTGGAATCAACGCCAATCCTGTTGGCAAGGTCAGTGAGGGTTGGTGCTTCGATAAGGTAGCCACTCGCCAGATAAGGCGCCCGCCGGGCTGTCATTGGTTTGACCGCGCCGAGACCATATTGCCAAAGCGAGAGTGAATCGCAGATCAGGTGACACGGAACTGCGCTCCGTTCCCCACCGGTGCGCAGCATGGCCGTGACAAACTCATGATAGGAGTTGGCTTCGTTGGTGAAGCGGCGGCCGTCGGAGGCCACGGCGAGCATACCGGGCTTGCCGCGGTCCGTCACTGTGTGGGGATAGACCGCCTCGATGCCGTCACTGCGTTTGAAGCGCGAGACAGGAACCCAGAAGGCATTGCTTTTATTTTCGCCAGGCATTGTGCCGCCAGCCGTCTTGCCAAGAGTGAGGCCATCGCCTGTAGCACCTGGAGCAACGGCTGAAAGGCTGCCCGCGTTCTCCGGCAGATAGTCACGGCGCATCGCCTGATTATGAGAAAATCCGCCTGTGGCAAGGATCACGCCTCGGTTGGCCCTGACAACCATCGGACCATTGTCTCCGGCTATTCCCACGCCTGCGACCTGACCATCTTCCGTCAATAAACGCTCTACCGTTGTCTCGAGGGAGATGGAAACCGACTGGTCGATCACGCTCTTCATCAACCGACCCGCAAGTCCATTCCCCAGCACCAATGCGGCACCGCGATGCAGACGAAGCCGGTGCAGGCCGTACTTAATCAGCAGCCGGGCAACATGCAGGGCCGAGCGGGGAGAGCGGAACATGCGCCGGAAATGCGGGATGTCGGGGCGGGAGACCATCATGCCGCCGAAAAGAGTGAATTCCGGCAATGGATCGCGCAGCAGCCGGAAAGCCTCGCCAAGCGACCGGCCGTCGAAAGGCCGAGGCTCCAATACCCGGCCCTTGAGAGTGGCACCGGGCAGATCCGGGTAATAGTCCGGATAGAAGGCGAGAGGAACAAGATCGATCGCAGTATTGCGGCCAAGATAAGCGATCGCCTCGGGAGCGCGTTCCAGATAGGTCTGGAGGAGGTCGGCTCCCGGCTGCTCGCCAATCACGGCATCCAGATATTTCCGCGCATCCGCAATCGTGTCTGTCTGCCCCTCCGTCTTTGCCGCTGTGGTGTTAGGTGCCCAGACCATGCCGCCTGAAAGAGCGGTTGTACCGCCCAGCCGGTTGGTTTTCTCAATTAGCAACACGGACAGACCTTCATGTGCCGCCACTGCCGCAGCGGTCATGCCGCCTGCACCTGCTCCGAGGACAATGACATCGTAGTCCCGTTTAAGACCGGCTTTCCTGATACTCACTTGAAGTTTCCATCCCTGCCGCGCCGGTTACAGTTAAACTGTCTCGTTTCGGTTTATAATTTTATATTGATGAATATGCATGCGACATAAAGATATAAATTGCGGTTAAGCCCAAAACGGCCCCGTGTTTACCCGGAAAGGGGCGACTTTTCTGTCAAAGACGCAGGATTCCCATTCCAGCAAGCTGCCGCTTGTCGATTGAAATTTGGCCGTTTTCATCGCAGACTCTCTAACTGAAACGGCAAGCTCGCAGTCTGCGATCTTCTTGCTGCAATATTGAATTTGGATTGTGGACGCAGATTTGGTTGAAACACGAAAAACCGAAAAACCCAGCATTCAGTCGCTGGCGCGGGCATTTTCCATACTCGAATGTATCGGCCAATCACCTGGAGGGATTCAGCTTTCCGAGCTGAGCAAGGCTGTTGAGCTGAACAACAGCACCGCTTTCCATCTGGTCAAGACGATGGTCCAGCTTGGCTATGTTCGTCAGGACGACAAGAGCAAGAAATACCATATCGGCCGGCCAATGTTCCTGCTCGCCGCCGCCGCGCTGAACGATATCGAGCTCTACAACATCGTCAGTCCGATTCTCCATGATCTGGCCCGTGATACCGGGGAAACCTCGCATTTTGCCGTCTGGTCGGGAACCAATGTGGCCATCATGGCACGCAAGGAAAGCACCAGCCCCCTCAGGCTGAGCGAGGGACTTGGGACCATGCGTCCAGCCTATGCAACCGCTGTCGGCAAAGTTCTTCTGTCCCACCTGGAGCCGGACCAGCTGGAGAGTTACTTCGAGGATGTGACGCTGGAGGCGCATACGGCGGCTACCATCACGGATAGCCAGAGACTGGTGGCGGAGCTCAGCAAAATCCGGGAAAACGGGATTGCCTATGACGATGCCGAACTGTTTGCCGAAGTGCGCTGCGCGGCGGTTCCAGTTGTTGATTTTCGCAACAACCTGATTGGCGCGATCGGCATTTCCGGCCCGGTCTGGCGGCTGTCTATCTCTGAATTGCAGGATAAACAGGCAATCTTGCGATCCGCCGCCGAGCGGATAAGCGCATCTCTCGGCGCGCCGTCCCTAAAGTAGGACTTTCAAAACAGCTTTCATTTTCTTACCACCGCGGCGAGCAATCAGCTTGCTGATCGCTGATTCTATTCATTTTTCCTGTCTTTCCGAGCGAAAAATCAACCCGGACATGCTGTCCGGCAGTCCCTCCGCGCGTGCCGCGTACTGAAATTGTCAAAGTCCGAGTTGACAATGATGCGATATTATAAAAATCATATACGACAATAATGAATAATAAGCCTTGAGGGAGGTAATTATGGAAGAACGCGTGACAACGCGCGCCCAAATTCAGGCGCCTGTAACCCGAAGAACTGCTTTGAAGCTCGGTGGCGGGCTGGTTGCCAGTGCGGCGATCGGTAGCCCGTCCATTGTCCGGGCGGCATCCGATGACATCATGATCGGCCACTTAACACCGATGACCGGGTTTCTCGGCGCGCTTGGCGAATGGGCCGTGCTGGGTATCCAGATGGCGGCAGAGGAAATCAATGCGGCAGGCGGCGTAATGGGCCGCAAGCTGGATGTGAAATCCGAGGATTCGATTAACCCGAACACCGCCGCGACCAAGGCCCAGCGCATGCTGGAGCGGGACGAGAAGGCCTTCCTCATGGGCGAGATCAGCTCCGCCTCGGCGCTTGCCATCTCCCAGGTGGCTGCCCGCAACAAGAAGATGTTCATGGCGCTCGGACCGCGCTCGGACACCCTCCGTGGCAAGAATTGCAACCGCTACATGTTCTGCACCGATATTCCGAACACCGTGATGGTCAATGCGGTCGGCAATGCGCTGCTGCGTGACGGCATGGTGAAGGGCAAGAAGTTCCACACCCTTACAGCCGATTATGTGTTCGGTCACGATCTGTTGAAGGCGGCGAAGAGCTTCTTTGCGGCGAATGACGCGACCTTGTCCGGAGACGATCTGGTGGCGACCGACGTCACCGATTTCAGCCCGTATCTGCTGAAGATCCGGCAATCGCAGCCAGACGTGGTCTGCCTCAATCTTGCGGGCAATCAGGTGACCAACTTCGTAAAGCAATATGCGGAGTACGGCCTGCCGTTCCCGACTGTCGGCTTCAACCTGAACACGGCCGATGCCTGGGCCGCCGGGCCGGGCAATCTCAGCGGCACCTGGCCGACGGTCTGGTACCACACGCTGCAGACACCTGCGTCGATGGCGTTCGTCGAGGCCTTCCAGAAGCGCTACGGCAAGCTGCCTGAGAACCATGCCTGGATCGAGTATGTGGCCCTCAAACTGGTCGCCCAGGCGATGGAAGAGACCAAGTCGACGGATTCCGAAAAGCTGATCCAGCATTTCGAGAAGGGTGCCAAGTTCGACATCATGAAGGGTAGGGAAGCCTATTTCCGGTCCTGGGATCACCAGCTTGTCCAGGAGGCCTATCCGTTCTCGGTGAAAGATGCCGGCTCGGCCAAGGACCAGTGGGATCTGATGACGCTCGGGACTGCCGTTCCGGGGGCAAACCAGCCGCTGGAGGCGATCTATCCGACGAGCGAACAAAATCCCTGCACGCTCTGAGACCTGCCTGGCGTGGTCCCCGAACGTCCCCGGGGCCACGCCGCTTTTTCGCATGCCCGATCCCGTAGTTAAGAGAACTGAACAGGAATGCAGCTCGTCTTCCTTCTGGAACAGCTCGTAAATGGCCTCGTCCTTGGTGGTTATTACCTGCTGATCGCACTCGGCCTGTCGCTGATCTTCAGCGTCGGCGGTGTGGTTAATCTGGCCCATGGCGCGTTCTACGCGCTTGGCGCCTATGTCTCTGTCGAGATTGCCAAATATGTCGGCTTCGCACCTGCTGTGGCTATCTCGCCTGTCCTCGTCGGGCTGCTCGGCATCCTGTTCGAGCGTTTCATCCTGAAGCGGTTTTACACCGCGGACCCGATCCTGGGATTGCTGGTGACTTTCGGCCTCGCCATGGTCGGCGAGGAAACGATCCGGATCATCTGGGGCGCGGCACCGCAACCGGCTTCAATGCCGGCACTGCTCAAGGGGCCGGTGATCGTCGGCGATTTCCTGTTTTCCAAATACCGCCTTCTTCTGCTGGCCGTAGTTGCCGTGGTGCTGGTTGGTATCTGGTACCTGTTGCAGAAGACGTCTTTCGGACGCGTTGTCCGGGCCGGGATCCAGGACCCGGACATGGTGGCGGCGCTGGGTATCCGGCTGCAGCCATATATGACCGCCGTCGTGGTTCTGGACGTCGGCATGGCCGCTCTGGGCGGTGCGCTGTTCGCCCCGATTGCGGTCGTTCACCCGGCGATGGGAGCGGAAATCATAACCGTCGCCTTCGTCGTCGTCGTTATCGGCGGGCTTGGCAGTTTCTGGGGCGTTGTCGCCGCCGCGCTGCTGGTCGGCGTGGTGCGCGGCATCACCATTCATTTCGTGCCCGCCGCCGGTGAGGCCTCGATGTACGTCCTGATGTTCCTGATCCTGATGTTCCGTCCGCGCGGCCTGCTTGGCGAGCGCATGGAGAAGTTCGAATGACCTCCGCGCTCCTGAAAACGAAGCACGCGCCGCTCTGGATTGGCGCACTGGCATTGCTTCTGTTGCCGGCCATCATGTCGCTGCTTGGGCAAACAACCAGCACGGCGGCATTTCTCGTCACCCTGACAATCGCGGCCATGGGTCTGAATGTCCTTGTCGGCTACACCGGGCTTGTGTCTTTCGGGCATGGCGCCTGGTTTGGTATCGGCGCCTATGCCGCAGCGCTCAGCCAGCGACACTGGTTCCCGGACCAGATCCTGATCCCGGTCCTGTTCGCCATGCTTTTCGTTGCTGTCGCGGCGGCTGTCGTCGGCGTTCTGATGCTGCGCAGGAAAGGCGTTTATTTCGCGCTGATGACGTTGGCGCTCGCCGCCCTGACATACACGATATCCTTTCGCTGGACGGAGGTGACAGGTGGTGAGGACGGGCTTGGCGGCCTACAGCGGGGCACCCTTGGTCCTCTCAATCTGGACGACCAGCTTTCCTACTATGCCGTCGTCGCCGTAATCGGCTTTCTGGTTCTTTATGGGCTGCACCGGGTTGCCCGTTCGCCCTTCGGCCACGTCCTGGTAGCGATCCGGGAGAACGAACAGCGCGCCACATTCCAGGGATATCCTGTCGACCGCTACAAACTGGCCGCCTTTGTCCTCTCGGCCGCGGTTACCGCGCTGGCGGGAGCGCTGACCGGTTTTCAGCACTACATCGTGTCGGCGGAATCCACCTCCATCATCTTCTCCGGCGAATTGCTGGCCATGGTGGTGATCGGCGGGATGCGTCACATCCTCGGCCCGGCTATCGGTGTCGCGTTTTACATCCTGTTCCGCGAGATGCTCTCGATCTGGACCGTGCACTGGCTGTTCTGGTTCGGCATCGTCTTCGTCAGTTTCGTCATCTATTCGCCGAACGGCCTTGTCGGGATTTGGGAGCGTATGCGCCGTCACTGGCACAAGGCACCTTCGGAAGCGGCCGCGATGAGCAAGCGGAAGCTGTACGACAATCTCGCGCTGCCAGCGTTCCTTCGGCCCGAACGCACAGGCGGCACCGTTCTGCAGGTCGTGGGCGTCTCGAAGCATTTCGGCGGTATCCGGGCTGTGGAACATGCCGGACTGGAAGTCTCTGCAGGCGAAATTCACGCGCTGATCGGCCCGAACGGCGCCGGCAAGACGACTCTCTTCAATCTGGTTTCCGGCATGTTCACGCCGGATAGGGGAGTGATCCGGTTGCGGGGAGAGGAAATCCAGTCCCTCTCGCCGGACGCTATCTGCCGCCGGGGGCTGGCCCGGTCTTTCCAGATCACCAATCTGTTCCACGATCTTACGATACGGGAAAATCTTCGGCTGTCTTTGCAGGCTCGGCACGAAAGCCGCTTCAATCCATGGCAGGACGTCGACAGAGACCCGGAAATCAATGCCGAGACGGATGAGTTGATCCGCTATCTCGGGCTCGACGGAATTCAGGAAACCAAGGGTGGTGATCTTTCCTATGGCGGCCAGAGACTGGTCGATCTTGGTATCGCGCTCGCCTCGAAGCCGGGAATGCTATTGCTCGATGAGCCGCTTGCAGGTCTCGCTGCGGCAGAGCGGGAGAGGGTGTCCAACCTGATCGAGAATGTTTCAAAGGAGGTCCCGGTTCTGATCGTCGAGCATGACATCGACCGTGTGCTTGCCTTCTCGAAGCATGTGACGGTGATGAACCAGGGCGAGGTGTTGATGTCCGGCGGGCCTGAGGCGGTGCGCACGGATAGCCGGGTTCAGGAGGTCTATACCGGCTCCGGAACCCCGGTCGTGACAGGCCGGAAGACAGATGCTGCAGGAGAGGCGGCCCGGGTACTGACAATCGACAAGGTGAATACCTTCTACGGCAAGAGCCATATCCTGAACGATGTCGGGCTGGACGTAAAAGAGGGCGAAATTGTCGCCTTGCTCGGACGCAACGGTGCCGGCAAGTCGACAATGCTGAAGACGCTTGCCGGTCTTGTTCCGGCCGCCTCCGGCAGCGTTACATTCGGCGACCGGGAGCTGGTCGGTATGCCCGCTTATCAGGCCGCGCGGCTTGGTATTGGGTATGTCCCGCAAGGGCGCGGGCTCTTCGCCGGGATGACCGTTGCCGAAAATCTCGAGCTTGGCCGGTTGGCACGGGCGGCATCGAGTGACCGCGGTGTCGTCTGGACCGAAGAGCAGATCTTTGATTTCTTCCCGGTCCTGAAAGAACGCCTCGACACGCCCGCCGACTATCTGTCGGGTGGCGAGCAGCAGATGTTGGCGGTTGCCCGGGCACTGTCCGGAGATGTTCGCCTGCTGTTGCTAGACGAGCCTTTCGAGGGACTGGCGCCCGCGATCATCCAGGATCTCTTCGCCGTGTTCGACCGGCTTCGCCTCAGCCTTCCAGTAGTAATCGTTGAGCACAATCTGGATCTGGTGCTGGCCCTGGCCGACCGGGTCTTTGTGCTCGACCGCGGCGCCGTTATCCATACCGGGCCGGCAAAGGCTCTGCTTGACGACCTGGACTATCGCAAGGAGATCCTGTGGCTCTAACCCGCGTCACATATCGTTGAATTCCATTCTCTATCCAGAAACACGAGGACCATCATGACCAAGAAAATCGCAATCGTATTCGGCGGCTCACGCGGGATCGGCAAAGCCTGCGTCGACGCTCTCGCGGCGGACGGTTTTGACGTCGCACTGACCTATACAAGTACCGCGCCCGAGACCGCCGGATCGGTGCGGGCCTACAAGGCTGACATCACGAATCCGGCGGATGTCACCGGGGTGATCGCGGATGCGAGCAAGGATTTCGGCGGGGCGCCGACCTGCATCGTCGCCAATGCCGGCATCAACGTGCCGCCGGCGCCGATGGCGAAATTCGATCCGGAGAACTTCCGCCGTCTCGTCGAGGTGAATATCGTCGGCGCCTTCAACGTGCTCCAGGAAGCTGCCAAGTCGGTAACGGACGGCGGCACGATCATCGCGCTGACCACGTCGCTTGTGCGTTTCGCAGCGCCAGGCCTCGGTCCATACAGCGCCACGAAAGCGGCCGTCGAATGCCTCGTCCGGTCCATGTCGAAGGAATTGGCCGGGCGCGGTGTCCGGGTGAATGCCGTGGCTCCGGGACCGGTTGATACTGATCTGTTCCGCTCCGGCAAGGACGAGGCGGCAATCCAGCGCTCCGCCGGCATGAGCCCGCTGAACAGGGTCGGCCAGCCGGAAGAGGTCGGAGACGTCGTGGCCTTCCTGGCCTCCGACAAATCTTCCTGGATTGACGGCCAGATCGTGCAGACCAACGGCGGCATGGTCTAAGGCCGGGATTTTCCTGAGAACGACTTTGAGACAACCTGGAACGGGAGAGCGCCATGGCGCTGCGTAAAGGCGCGGAGATCATCGCGGAACATCTGATCAACGAGAAGATTCCGTATATCTTCGGAATCTGTGGCCACGGCACCGTGGGCATGCTGGATGCGCTGTACAATGTGCAGGACGAGATCAAGCTGATCTCGCCCCGGCACGAGCAGACAGCGGCGCATATGGCGGATGCCTATTTCCGGGTCAAGCACGAGCCGGTTGCGACCCTGACCTCCTGCGGTCCTGGCTCGGCCAACCTGATCATGGCGACTGCGGTGGCGCAGACGGACAGCTCCGCTTTCCTGGCGATCACGGCGAACGTGCCGACCTCGCAGTTCAACCGCAGCCCGTTCCAGGAACTGAACCGGCATAATCAGGCTGATTTCGCCAATGTCATGCGGCCGGTGGTGAAACGCAGCTTCCAGCCGACCCGTGTCGACATGCTGCCGCTGGCCCTGCGCCAGGCAACGACAACAATGCTGAGCGGCCGGCCGGGACCGGTTAATCTGGACGTGCCGTTCAACGTCTTCCAGGAAGAGGCGGACGTTACTCCCGAGGCGCCGTCGGGCGGCCATCTGGCCCGCCGCAACGGAGCGGCGCCGGAAGATGTCGCGGCAGCAGTCGATATGCTGCTGGCGGCCGAAAAGCCGGTTCTGTTCATCGGCCACGGCGTGACACTCTCGGAAGCAAGCGCGGAGCTGACGGAGCTCGCGCGCCGGTTCTCCATTCCCGTCATCAGCTCGCCGAACGGCATGGGCTGCTTCGATATGGAAGACCCGCTCTCGCTCGGTTTCATCGGCCGGAACGGGGCCTATCAGGCAAATCAGGCGGGCAGGCACGCGGACCTTGTCATTGCTGTCGGCGCGCGCTTCGACGACCGGTCCTCGTCGTCCTGGACACCTGGTTACTCATGGAACTTCCCGGACACGAAACTGATCCATGCCGATGTCGACCATGATGAAATCGGCCGCAATTATCCGCCGGATCTTGGCGTCCTGGCTGATGCCAAGACGTTCCTGACCCAGCTGCTGGCGGAACTTGACCGGCGTGGCGCATCCGAAGGCGGGCGCATGGCGCCGTGGCTGGCGGATATTGCCGGTTGGGCCAAGGCATGGGACGACTTCACCCGGCCGAATTTCGACGTGCATGCCAGCCCGATGCGCCCCGAGCGCGTGGTGGCGGATTGCGCGGCCGTGTTGCCGGACGATGCGATCATCTCCCTCGATTCCGGCGTGCATCACAACTGGTATATGCAGTTCTGGAAAGCGCGGCGGCCGCAATCCATGCTGAATACCTGGGGCTTCTCCGGAATGGGCTTCGGGCCGAGCGGGATTCTTGGCGCCAAACTCGCCGCGCCGGACCGGCCTTGTATCTCGATCTGCGGCGATGGCGGTTTCACCATGGTGCCGCACGTTCTCTGCACCGCCGCCGAATACAACATTCCGGTCGTCTGGGTGGTCTGGAACAACTTCTGCTGGAGCGCCATCCGCGACATCCAGTACGGCCTGTTCGACGGGCGCGAGATCGCTACGGGCTTCTACGAGACCGGCAACAACAACCGGCCCTACAACCCGGACTTCGCCGCCTGGGCACGGGCCGCGGGCGTTGAGGGCGTTACGGTCTCGAAATCGGAAGATTTCAAGGGCGCTCTGGAACATGCGGTCGCTTCCAACAAACCGTATCTGATCGATGTGCATGTCGATGCGGAAATCCGCCCGCCGGCAACCGGAACCTGGGCATTGCCGCCGATCCCGCACAAGGAGCCGGTCTTCGGCGAGCCGTATCGCCCGTAATCGTCAAGAACGCACGGAACCTAGGAGTAAACAGACATGAGCAAGGCTTTCATCCGGAATATTGCCGAGGTCGAGTGGAAGGAATTCCCCGGCCATCACGGCGGCGCGCTGTCCAAACCGCTGGTCTCGGCAGAGACTTCCGACGCCAAGCTGCTCGACCATCGGATTTCCTGCTATCAGCCGATGGCATATGTCGAGCGGCATAGCCACAAGGTGCAGGAGCAGGTCTACCATGTCCTCGAAGGCGAGGGCCTTATGGAGATCGCCGGCAAGAAACAGGTGGTCCGGCGCCACGATGTGATCTTCATTCCGCCGGGGATCGAGCACGGTATCCAGAATTCCGGGCTGACGGATCTCGTTTTTCTCGTCATCACCACGCCGATGGCTGACGAATAACGCCCGGGCATGTAGGGGCTTGTGTCTTCTTCCTAACTTGCCGGTTGCTTCCCGCGCGGATCAATACGGTCGAGTGTTATGTCCCGTCACGACAGAGGTGATGGGGCATGCCCGGCACATTTCTGGCCGCAGCAACCTCCATCCTCATGCATTTTTTCTATGATTTCGCGGTCGGTCATTCGGTGAATGACCGACGATCTAAAGCGATGCCTCTCAAGAGAATAAGTAATTACTGCCTGCTTGAGCGAGGGTTGCGTAATGAGCGGTATTTTTACGCAGCATTGATTTCCGCAGTTATTAAAAAAATTTTCAGTCTGTTTGTTTTTACAAAAAAATTAGGGAACCCGATTGGGGGTGGCGCGTTTCTTAACTGAGAGCGGCACATGACGGGCCGTTCGAGTACGGAACTCCAGATTTCTTCATTTGAAGAGGAGAAAAACCATGATCCGCAAGCTTCTTACGACGACCGCGTTGAGCGCGACCATCGCATTCGGTGGCCTGATGACGGCCAATGCTGCTGGCTCCGGCGCTACCAAAGGCACGGATGTTTTTGCGCCCCATTCAGGTGCGGCCGGGGCGGCTGAAAGCACGCCGTATCACAAGCCCAAGACAGATCAGATCCTGGCTTCCACACTGATCGGCAAGTCGGTTTATGGCTCGACCGCCATGAACGCGGAACCGATCGGCGACATCAACGATGTGGTGATGACCACCGGTGGTGACGTCGTGGCAGCCGTGATCGGTGTCGGCGGTGTGCTCGGCATCGGCGAAAAGGATGTCGCGGTTGATATCAACCGGCTGCAGTGGGTTCCGGTCGATGATAGGCGCCGTCTGGTGGCTGACGCGACCAAGGAAGAGCTGAAGAAGGCCCCGGCCTTCGATCGCAGCTCGTTCGAGGATTACACGACTCTGGGCTTTGTTGCTCCGGCGATGAAGAAGATCGACGAAGGTTTTGCTTCTCTCAAGAAGCAGTCCAAGGATGCGGTCAATACCCTGACCAAGAGTGACGAAACCCTGGCTGCGGTCGATCCGGCAAAGGTAACGACCGAGGATCTCATCGGCGCCCGCGTCTATGGGGCCAATAACGAAGATATCGGTGAGATTGACAAGGTTCTGCGTGGCGCTGGAAATCGTGTCGAGGCGTATGTTGTCGACGTTGGAGGTTTCCTTGGTTTGGGTGAGAAGCCAGTCGCGCTCGCTTCCGGTACCGGTCGGCTGATGCAGTCCGAGGATGGCGACAAGGTCGAGGTGCACGTGCCCTTTACCCTGGCTCAGCTGGAATCCCATCCGGCTTATTCGGATGAAGATTACGGCACCATGCCGGACGCCATCATCCTGCGCTAAGGGCAGATTACCCTAACTTTCCAACGGGCAGGGGCCGATCCACGGCCCCTGCCTCCCCATAGATTCAAAAGGAGGCCATCATGGCAACCGCCCAGGCGAACGCCCGCACAAAAACCGCAGCGAATGAAACTGCTGTGAAATCCGAGGATATCGAATCTCAGCTCGAAGCCCTTCGCGCCGATATTTCCACGCTGGCGAACAGCGTTTCTGGCCTTGGTCAGAGCAAGGTCGGTGACCTGAAACAGCGTGGTGAGGAAGTTGCCGCGAAAATCGCTGAAAACTCCTCTGCCGCTGCAAAACGGGTAAAGGACGATCTTGACCGCATCGAGAAGAATGTGAGCACGGGTGTTCGTGCCAAGCCGATCCGCTCGATTGCGATTGCAGCCGGTCTCGGCCTCGCGGTCGGCTATCTGATCAGGCGCTAACCCATGCTTGATCGTCTGGCAACGCACGCGACACAGATTGCCTCCTGGAACGCAGCACGGCTGGTGTCACGGACGAAGCGCAACACAGTCCTGTACGGTCTGGCCATTCTTTTTGGTCTGACCGCTTACGGGGCTGCCGTTGCGGCCGGCGGGCTCTGGCTTGCCGAACGCCTTGACGCGATTGCGGCGCTTGGCATCCTGGTGCTCGTCTCCAGCGCTCTGGCCCTTGCCGTTTGGGTTATTACCAGTGTCGTCAGTGCTTATGAGCGGCGACATGAAGCGGATATTCGGAGGCAGAGCATGAATGCGGTCACAGCCGCACTCGCGGTCGGCCCGGTCCTCGGCAATTCCAAACCCTTGCTGCTTGCTCTTGCCGGCGCGGGCCTGGCTTATTTTGCGATGACCGCCGACTCCGGCGAAGAGCAAGACGATGTCGATACTGCCGGATAGTCTCGATAAATGATATCGAGTCAAATGACTCAATCAACCAGTCATTTGACCATGAGCATATCAAACTCAAATCCCTAAACCAAATTTGGTCAGAGATAATGCAGTTATCTGCAGTGAGTTTTGTGTTTTCATAAAGTAAATCTGGCCATTTTCATCAGGGAAATTATCGCCCTGATAAACAGATAATCTCGACCAGCCAAACCTCCCATTCAAAAAATATTATTTTCCCTTGGAACGAATTCAGCCCGATTACGTTCATTAAGGGTACATCGCAACAACACAACGCCGCACGGAAACGGACGCGGCACGCAAGTGCCTCGTGCACTGCACGGACTACAGACACTAAAGGAGAATTCGATGTCTGACCTTAATCGCACGACCACCTCTCGTACGGCCCGCCCGCGTATCGCAGCCTTGCTGGCTCTCGCCATGCTTGGCGCCACGGGTCTCGCCGCTTGTGATTCAGAAGGACCGGCTGAACAGCTTGGCGAGAATATTGATAACGCTGTCGAAGAAACCGGCGACGCAATCGAAAACGCGACCGACAAATAATCGGAGAATGGAAAAAAAACCGGAACCTTCTTCAGCGCCGCACGTTGTTAGGGCAAGGCTGAGAGGGAGCCCATTACTTTTCCTTCACTGAACATCAAATCCAGAGATTTCCCAAAAGCTCTTTTTATTAAGAGCCGACACAGTGAATAGAGGCCATCATGAAAAAATATCTTCTGAGCACCATCCCTGTCGCCCTTCTGGCCGTTATGCCGGCCAAGGTCGATGCCGCTGTCTTTTTCGACAATGTCGAGCAGATCCGGGCAATGGCGCCGACTGGCACCGACTTCAACTCTGGCCTGGTGCGTGAGTACAAACAGCTCACCATTTTCGAAGCCGACGAGATGTATGACTGGATCGATGCCGAGAACCACGCCACCAAGGGCGTCATGGCAGCCAACGGCAAGACCCCGATGCCTTCCGATCCCGGTGAATGGGCGATTGAGGATCCGGCCAAGCTGCAGGAACTTGAAGTTGGCCGATCCAGCCTGATGGCTCTGTTCAACAAGGGTGCGCGGGCCACGGCCCCGCTCGAGGCCGCTCATGCCCAGGCCAAGTATGACTGCTGGGTCGAGCAGCAGGAAGAAGGGCACCAGCCCACTCATATTGCTGCCTGCAAGGATGAATTCGAAGCCGCGCTGGCAGGACTTCGCACGGCCATGGAACCGCCGAAAAAGGTGGAAGCCGAGCCGAAGAACGCAGAGATGGAGGTCGTGACCGTGGTCGAGGAGGTCGCCCGGGAAACTGTATACTTCCCGTTCGACAAGGCGAGCATTGATGCGACCGAACAGGCAAAACTGGATAAATTCGTCGCGGAAATGAAGAACATCCAGCCGGTTGTTACCCTCTTTATCGAAGGGCATGCCGATACGTCCGGCCCGGCCGACTACAATCTCGCTCTTTCAGCCAGCCGTGCGGACTCGGTTCGTACAGAGCTGATGCGCCAGGGCATGACCATCGGTGACTACGAACAGCTCCAGGTCGAGCCGGAAGGTGAAACCGATCCGGCCGTGGCAACCGGTGATGGTGTCCGCGAACGCCTGAACCGCCGCGTCGTTGTCGTGGCCCGTGGCCAGGTGACCAAGACCAAGAAGGTTACCGTCACGACCCAGTAAAAGCCGCTTAGAAGCCAACTGAATATACAACTTGCCGCCTCCGGTTCAGAACCGGAGGCGGTTTTCTTTGTGCCTATTGCCCCTTTATCCATGCACCCTGGTCACGCAACTCTCGATCGCCGCCCTTGGGGCTGCAACGCATAAAGCCGGTAGAGATGCCGGCTTTATGATCGGGAGATGAATTGCCCACCTGTGGGCTGTGGTATGTCGATTTACGGTTTGAGTACCTTGATAGCGCCCGGATGAATTTTCAGCTCGACCGTTTCCCTCAAAGGTATCAGCTCGCCATCCAGGGTCGCGTGCGCGTCATGCTTCAAGCGAGGGAAGTGTAATGACACGGAGCGGGCAGGGTGCATTTCGAAATCACCATTCCGGCGCCACTCCCCAGCCGCCAGATCAGCAATCATTCTCAGATTTGCCGAAGGTGGTAGGACTGGCGCGCGGCCGATACCAAGAACGCCGCCTTCCAGTGTGTCCGGATACGGCATGTGGTTATCGCCATAAAGATTGTTAGCAACCACAACGAGGCTGTAACGGCCTTCCTCATCATGGTCGTCGGCGATAATACGGGCAGGAAAAGACGGGGGACGTTGAAACATCGCCGCGAGCGCCCTGAGACTGGCGAGCATCTTGCCCGCACGTGAATAATAGTCGGCAGCGTTGCGGTCGCGGACGACACGCGGCTGCATGCCGACGGAAAACTGATGCACAAAAACCTCGCCATTTGCGGTGGCGAGGTCACTTGTGCTGATGGGGGCGTTTGCCAGCGCCGTGGCCGCCGTCTCAAGATCGAGCGGGATACCCAGCGCGCGAGCGAAGAGATTCATGGTTCCGGCGGGTAAGACCCCGAGAGCCTTGTCCGTCTGCCAGGCGATGCGGGCCGCAGCCGAAATAGTGCCGTCGCCGCCGCCAGCGACAACGAGTTCCACTGCGCCATCGCCTGCGGCATCTTCCAGAGCTTCAATAAGGTTTTGACCGGCGACCTGACGGCATTCGAGAGACCTTCCGGCCTGCTCGAATGCGGACGTCAGCGTTTCCGCATAAGCGTCGAGATCCGTGGTTTTGAGAGTGCCGCCATCGCGGTTCAGGATAGCAACAGCACGCATGGACAGATCCGGAGCGATTTAGGGAAAAGAGTAAGCTGTCAGGCTACAAAAGCTGTATCCGAGACTGGACCCGCTTCAGGGTCTGGGCCGTAATCAGCGGCGCCGGATATCGACAGGACTTCCTGCAGACGCTGGCGCGCCCGGTTCACCCGGCTCTTGATTGTCCCGGTCTTGCAACCGCAAATCTCCGCCGCTTCCTCATAAGCAAATCCGGAAGCGCCGACCAGGATAAGCGCTTCGCGCTGATCGTCCGGCAACTGCTCCAGTGCTCTTCGAAAGTCACGCATGTCGAGCGATCCGTATTGGGCCGGGTGCACAGACAAGCGCTCGGCGAAATAGCCGTCGCTATCCTGGACCTCACGGCCTTTCTTGCGCATTTGACTGTAGAATTCATTACGCAGAATAGTGAAAAGCCAGGCCTTCATGTTGGTGCCGGGCGTGAAACTTTCCTGCTTTCCCCAGGCCTTCATAATCGCGTCCTGAACCAGATCGTCCGCCCGGTCGGGGCTGCCAATCAGAGAGACGGCGAAGGCGCGGAGATTTGGCAAGTTCGAGAGCATCTCGCGCTTGAACGAGCCTCCTTCGGAGGGGGCATCCGATCCGGATGCAGCGCTCATTTGCACGCCTCCTGGCCAGAAGCCTTTTCCGCTTCGTCGAGCTTCTCGAGCAGATCGAGAAAACGGTCCGGAATTTCCTCCTCGCGCACAGAGTCATACAGTTGATGCAGTTTGCTCGATATCCGTGCGTTGACATCATCCGTCTTCTGAGCGGATTGTCTCGAAGATCCGGCAGTTTTCTGTGGTGGCTTCAACGGCATATTGCACACTCTCGGGTTAGCGGTTTTGCTGTACTAACGGTTGGCGGCAAAAAAAGTTCCCAAGCGATGGAACTTTTTTTTTAGACGCGCGTTTAGCCTTCATCTTACGCCTGTTTAAGGCAACCTTGGAGTTTCAAGTTATGTCTCTGTCAAACCGTGTCGCATCCCATCTTCCGCCCCTGCGCCGTTATGGCCGGGCCGTGACAGGTTCCCAAACATCCGGTGATGCTTACGTGGCTGCAACGCTCGAAGCGCTGATAGCGGATGTATCCTGTTTTCCAGAGACGTCCAGTGATCGCGTCTCCCTGTTTAAACTCTTCGCCACCCTGTTCGGTTCCACTACAATTGACATAGAGCCAAATAATTCGCCCTATGCATGGGAGGAACGTGCCGCCGCAAACCTTGCCGCCGTGCCACCCGCCGCCCGGCAGGCCTTCCTCCTGCTCGTGGTTGAAAATTTCAATGAGTCCGAGATCGCGGAAATCCTGTCCGTCGATAAATCCGAGGTTGGCGAATTGCTCGCGCAGGCCTCCATCGAGATTTCGCGTCAGGTTGCAACAGACATCATGATCATCGAAGACGAGCCGTTGATTGCGATGGATATTGAACAGATGGTCGAAACCCTTGGCCACCGGGTCACCGGCATCGCCCGCACACACAAGGAAGCGGTCAAACTGTTCGACGAGACGAAACCGAAGATGATCCTGGCCGACATTCAGCTCGCCGACGGCAGCTCCGGGATCGACGCAGTCAACGAGATCCTGAAATCGAACAGCAGCATTCCGGTAATCTTCATTACAGCCTTCCCGGAACGGTTCCTCACAGGGGAACGGCCGGAGCCTGCCTTCCTGGTCACCAAACCATTCAACCCCGACATGGTGAAGGCCTTGATCAGCCAGGCCCTTTTCTTCATGGAGAAAATTCCGGAACCGGCATAATCGGCATCCTTTAATGCTTTTGATGGAACATATCGCGCATCCGCACGTTGTCCTTTCCGAACCACACGGGAGACAATCATGCTTGGTTATGCACTGTTATTTTTCATCGTCGCCATTATCGCCGGCGTCCTTGGCTTTACCGGAATTGCCGGCGCGAGTGCCGGGATCGCGAAAATCCTGTTCGTTGTATTCCTGGTTCTATTCGCACTATCCATGGTTTTCCGCCTGTTTCGCAGGGTTTAGGCGAACCATAATGAATTCTTCAGGCAGCCCGGATGGCAAACACAACCATCCGGCCGCCGAAGAAAAAACGCCTGCTTGGAGGAAGCTATCGTGACATTGCCGGTCGAACATCTGACCTGGCAAAAGGGTGGACAGGATGAGGCCGACCTTCGCGATCACCTCGTGCGAGCCCTGATCAGGTCAGGGGTGTGCGTAACCCTTCAGGATGCATCCCTCGATTACATCTTCATCGCGAACCTGCCTGACTGCTGGTCGGTGCTGCCTGCGGGCGCACCACACGACCGGGAGATGTTCGGCCCCGAAATCGGCGCTGCACTGACAAACCTGAAAACCGATGCCATCGAGCGACTGGAAAACCAGAAGCAGGAACTGGCTGTCGGTCAAAACCAGTTCTTCGAATTCAATGTCGAATTATTGGTTCCGACTCATAATCCGGCCCTGATCATGACTACGATCATTGATCTGACAGAAGAAAGACGCCGCGAGCGGACCCTAAAAGCATTGCTGCGCGAGCTCAGCCATCGCAGCAAGAACCTCCTCGCCATTATTCAGAGTATAGCCACCCAGACGGCCCGGCATTCCGGCACGCTGGACGGTTTTCTGACAAAATTCCGCGGCAGGCTCTATTCCCTGTCGCAGTCACAGGATCTGATCACGGATTCTAGCTGGACCGGTGCACAGTTTCGCGACCTTGCGACACAGCAAATCGAGAAATACATCACCGAAGACCATTCCGGCATCACTGTCGACGGAGACAACCCCTGGCTATCCCCCAACGAAGCCCTGCATGTCGGACTTGCTCTGCATGAGCTGGTCGTGAATGCAGCCAGCCATGGCGGGACAGCAAAGGCGACCACCCACGTCAACCTGACATGCCAGAGCGAGCAACTGGGGAGCCGTCAACAAATCGCTATCCTATGGAAAGAAACGCGGCTGGAAGGCCAAGTTACAGAGACAGGGGCAGGGGCAGGGGCAGAAGCAGAGGCACAGAACGGACGCTTTGGCAGCATCGTTCTAGAGCGCATCGTACCGAATGCAGTGGATGGCGCCGCGGACTATCGAATTGCGTCCGATCACGTGACGTACGATCTTACCTTCACGCAAGAAAATCCGGCATAGGAATTAAAGTACAAAAAAGTCGACGCCGCCCGGGGAAAGGCAGCGCCGACAGATGACTCTCGGATAAAATCCGATGTTTTCTGCAGTCCTGGGGGGATGCGCCATTCGGCGCAGGCTGCAGATACAGGTAAAACGCCTTCGGGCGGGGAAAGTTCCATCCGGTTTTGTCCTCAGCCATTATCGCTCCCCCGCTCAACGCCGGGATGTCACGGAACGGTCTCTGAGGCGGCAAAGTCGCGATACTTCTTTGGGCGATACGCGCAAAAGTTTGGCAACACGCTCCATATTTCGTTCTTATTTCGCAGGCACATACCCTTTCCAAGTTGGCGTCGGCCTTCAGAACGTACGACAGGCTGAGACCTGGCGGGTTTAATCGCGACTGAACGAGGGCATGAAAGCGCTGCCTGAAAATGCATTTATCTTTAATGGGAAATATTGCCGAGCCCTTCGTTTAGCCTTATTACCCATTCAGGAGATCGGAAAATCCTTGAATAGATATTTGCCTGCATTCGCCTTTCTTGCAGTTGCAGCCATCGGCGCTGCAATGACTGTTGTCGTGTTTCGCGCAGAGAACGCCAGCACACGCCTGCATTTTGAACGCATTGCGGATAAAACAGTCCAGCGCATTGATGATCGTGTCAGTCGGTATCTCACGCTTCTGCAAGCCACGAACGCCTTCTTCACCGCCCGCGATGGTGTTGTCTCGAAAACGGAGATGAGGGAATTCGTTACCGCCCTCGATTTGAAAAACCGGTTCGGCGGCATTCTTGGGCTCGGGCTGGCAAAACTGATTGATACCGGCGCGGAAGCTGCGATTGAGGAAGAACTGAGCGAGCGCTATGGCGGTCCGCGGCGGGTCTGGCCGGAAACCAAGGTTACGCGAAGAACGCCAATCGTTCTCCTTGAACCTTTCGACCGCGCCAATGAAGCAGCCCTCGGGTATGACATGTTCAGCGAGCCGGTGCGGCGGGCGGCGATGCTGCGGGCTCTCACGACAGGAGAGGGCGCAGCCAGCGGCCCTGTGGACCTTGTGCAGGAAATCACCGGAGAGAAGCAGGGCGGCTTTCTGTATTACCTGCCATTTCCCGACCAGTTGACGATGTCCCATCGCGTATCCGGAACAGCAGCACCGACCGTCGAAGGATTTATCTACGCTCCATTCGTTGCCGCCGACCTGCATCGCGAAGCTCTTGTCGGCGCGGTAAATCTGCCACTGGTTATCGAGACCCGAGACGCCACTGATGGTAACGATTCACTGCTGTTTCAATCGAATGACTTCGCCAAAGTTGCCGCGACAAGTGCGTTCACTGTAACCCGCGATCTGAATGTCGCCGGGCGGATCTGGTCGTTCACGGCTCATGAAACCGAAGAATTCCTCGATCCATCACGCTATTGGCGTACCGGATTATTGGCATTCTCAACGATCCTGCTTGCGATTGCCGCAGCAGTGGTGGTTCGCCAGCAGCTCAAGGTAATCCGGACCGCACACGAGATGCAGGCGATGACGGAGAAAACCGTCGAGGACAAAAACCTTTTGCTGCAGGAAACCAAACACCGCATCAAGAATTCCATCGCCCGGATTCTCGCCATGGCACGACAGACGGCCATCAATTCGGACAATCTGGAACAGTTCAGCGCCTCTTTTGAATCACGCATGCAGGCCATGGCCAATGCGCAGGACATGCTGACGGAATCCAGCTGGCGCCGTGCTCCGTTGCGGGACCTGTTACAGGCTGAACTAAATCAGGTCTTCGGCGACCGCATCCCCGAGGAGGCACTGGACGGTCCGAATGTGGAATTCGGCGAAACGGCCGCTCAGGCACTTGGCCTGACGTTCCATGAACTGGCCACCAACGCGATGAAATACGGCGGCGTGGCGGAAGAGGACGGCACATTGTCGGTCGCCTGGCGTCACGAGAATCATGGCGAAAGAGTTGCCATTGAATGGGTGGAACGCCGGCCATCCGGTTCCAGCACCGCAGGTTCGGAAACCGAATCGGATGCAGATACAAACGCTGACAACGGAGGGAGCGCTCCTTCTTCAGGTTTTGGCACCCGGCTGATCGACGCCAGCATACGGCTTGAACTTAATGGCACCATTGAGCGTAACTTCGATGCCCACGAAACTCGAATTTTGATCAACATCCCGCTAAACAGCACGGGTGATGCGTCTGATCAAACTCAAGCACAGGACTGATTGATAGATCCAAATCTCGGCAATTGGGATATTGACAAATTTCCCATAATATACATTATGAAACTTTATGCACAATTAAGGGGAGCCGAGCCCACCCCACATCAGAGCCCCCACGAACATCCATCTGGTTCAACATTTGCCTGCGACACCTTCGCCACTTATCATTGCTATGAAGTCGAGTAAGAAATCCGACTGAAAAGAGCACAAAGCATGCGATCTGAAACATTACCCCATCATTTGGATGTAGACCTGAGTGCTAAATGTAATTTGCGCTGCAGCTTTTGCCATCTTAGTTACTTCACACCGAAGGACCGTGGAGAGCAAATCAGCCTGCAGGAATTCACGGATCACATCGATCCATATCTAGACAATTTGAAGTCCCTGACGCTGTTTAGCAAATTCGAGGTCCTCACCTGCCGAGATTTCATACCGATCTTCAAATTGATACGCGGGCGGAAAATCGACACCTATTTCTCGACAAATGGAATTCTGCTGACCGACGACGTGCTTGATCTCATCGTCGGCAATCTGACCTACCTCACTGTGTCTGTGACCGGTTTCAACCGGGAACAGTATTTGCGCTACATGCGCACTGACGCTTTTGATATTGTCGAAGAAAACCTCGCGAAACTGAACGCTCTGAAAAAGCGCCGGAACACGGAATTACCCAAGCTAAGAATTTCGATGGTCGGTATGCAGTCAACGCTTGAGTCGCTCACGGATGCTGCCGATTTTGCGAAAAAACATTGCGCCGCTGGTGGTGTTCAGATGACCTCCCTCTACGTCTTCGAGCCGGGAATGCGGAAAGAACTGCCCGCAGCTGACACTGCTCGATACGACCGCATGACCCGTCTCGCAATCGATCACGCGGCAAGGATCGGTGTGCCATTCGAGCTTCAGAGCGGCACGCTGGAAGATAACACCGCCGAAACCGAGAAACTCGGCCACCGGCCCTGCTATCTGCCCTGGCAGCGTCTTTCTATCCAGCCAAACGGCGATGTCTATCCATGCCCTGTCTCTCAACAGCCTGTCGGGAACATGTTCGACAACTCACTTGCAGAAATCTGGCGAGGCGACGCACTATCAGCCTTCCGCAAAAGGGTGAACACAGTTGACCCAGATCTACAAAACGAGGACTGCCAGAACTGCCTGCATTGCCGCCATCATGCCATCCATGACGCCGATGCAAATGATCTCTCAACAAATGAAACCTTCTTCGCAGGTATGACTCGCAAAGTCAGCTAGGCGAAAAGCAGGAAGCGTCGCCGCGGGTCAAAAATCGCCCAAGCGCAGAATCCGCTGGCGTGCTTCCCCGTCCCCGTGCGCTCCCGGCACAAAGACTTGGCCCTTCGGCTTTCCAGACCAGTTTTTGCAACCCGCAACAAGATAGGTTCCTGCAATGTGATGCAGTTTGAGGCTGCCCCGGTCAGCGAGTTCATTCAGATACGGATAGACACCCCGGCGTTCTGGTCCTTCGGCAATGTAGTTCGGGAACCTGTAGAAATCGTGCCAAAGGAAGACCGTATCCTCATGGGCGAATTCAAACGCCAGTTCGGTGTCGTGCGCCACACCATCATAGCTATGGTCGCCATCAACGAAGATCAGATCTACATTGCCTTTCAAGCTGCTGAGGGACTCAGGGATAGGGCCACCCGGGCGCACCAGCACTTGCCACACTTTCTCCGATTGATCAGATTCGCGGTAAACCCGTCCTACAGCCTCATCACCGCGTAAAATCTTTGCGGTGTAATCTCTCTGCGCTGCGGGATCGAGGTCCAGCGTTACGATCCGCGCGCTGTCAGAGGTATTCTCGGCCCAGAGATAACTCGAAAATCCCTGGCCAGTACCAAATTCAAGGATCGTGCGTGGCGAGATTATCCTGGCCAGAAGTGCGAGAACCATTTGCTCGTGAGGTGCCAGAACGGGAAGTTCCGGTGCCGAGAACTCAAGCAGGAAGCTCGACGGAACGACCAGAGGAACAGTCTTGGCATCAAAATTGACCAGATCCCGCAGACTAACGGTGGATATGCGATTGTCCATCATTCGACGCCCTCTGAGGGAATGCTAGCAAACAATTGTTGAATCAGGGTTTTCACCGTATACTGAAGTAGCGTCTAAAACCAGACGGAGTGGATGCACCTGACGACAATGCCGATTGATCCAGAATGGAGATAGGTATGACAAAGCGGGTCTATTTTGCCGACCTTACCCATACGGGGCAGGTCGTAGCAGCAAATATTTTCCCATTTGGCGTGTCACTTGTTGCCGCCCGTGCAAAATCGCAGCTCGGCGACCGGATAGACGTCGATATATTCAAATATCCGGCAGATCTAGCAGCCGCTCTCGAGCGCGAGAAGCCGGCAGCTGTCTGCTTTTCTCAGTATCTCTGGAATGCCCGGCTCTGCGCGACTTTTGCGGAACACATTAAGGCGATCTGGCCCGGTGTCCCGGTGATTTTCGGCGGGCCGAATTATCCGGTCGATGCGGCAGACCAGGATCAGTTCCTGATCGATAACCCGGCCGTCGATTTCGTCGTCGTGAAGGAAGGCGAAGTTGCCGGTGCCGGCCTGATAGCGGCCCTGCTCGATCACGGCTTCGATGCCGACGCCCTAAAAGCGTCTGGGGAGCCGCTCCCCAGCGTGCATTTCCGGCATGCGGTCGAGACCGTACGTAACGAACTGGCCCCACGTCTAACCGATCTGACAGAAACGCCCTCGCCCTACCTGATGGGATTGCTGGACAAGTTTTTCGATGACGTCCTCATCCCGGTGATTGAAACCAATCGCGGTTGCCCGTTCGGCTGCAGTTTCTGTGTCGAAGGCATCCTGTACTACAACAAGGTGCGATGGTTTCAGGAGGACCGGACGCGTGCCGAACTCGAATATATCGCCGAGCGTACTAATCAGCCAGATCTGCTGATATCCGATTCAAATTTCGGCATGTACAAGCAGGATATCGAGACCTGCAAGATGATCGCCGCACTCCAGAAACGGACCGGCTGGCCGAAATACGTTCAGAACTCCTCGGGAAAAAACCAGAAAGAGCGGGTGGTCGAGGCCGCCCGCATTCTCGGCGGCGCGATGATCCTGACCGTCTCCATTCAGAGCGCCGATCCCGTCGTTCTTCGAAACGTGAACCGGGACAACATCTCCCTGAACCAGATTGTGGACGTCGGGCGGGAAGCTGAAAGCCTCGGCGCAAACAGCTACTGCGAGATCATTCTGGGTTTACCGGGCGACAGTAAAGAAGGTCACTTCAACAGCGTACTCTCGATGATAGACGCAGGCATCAACGACGTTCTCAGCTATCAGACGATGATGCTGCCGGGCGCCGAGATCGCCAGCCGTGCGAGCCGTGAGTTGCATGGAATGAAAACGCGATGGCGCGTACTGCCGCGCTGCTTCGGACAGTACGATATTCTTGGCAGCAAGGTTTCGGTCGCCGAAATTGAAGAAATCTGCGTCGCCAACGACACCCTCTCGTTCGCAGATTACCTAGCATGCCGCGCGCTCAGCCTGACGGTCGAGCTGTTCCATAATTCCGGTGCATTTTCAGAGCTTACCGCCCTGCTTGGCCATTTCGGCGTTTCCGCATCCGAGTTCCTGCGCGCGGTCGATAGTCTGGCAAACGCGGATGGCAGCCCTGTGGACGCTCTCTATGCGGCTTATCTCCGCGAGAATGTAGAGAAGCTCCGGGACACCCGGGAATCCATGCTCGACTATATCAGCGACCCGGAGATTGTCGCCAAGCACATAACCGGAGAACTCGGCTCCGGTGAACTCTACAAGGCTCGGGCTAAGGCGCACTTCTGGCAACAGAAGGAACTGCATGCCCTCGCCTTCCAGGCCGGCCGGGTCTTGCTGACTGGTATCGGAAAGCTTTCCCCCGAAATGGAGGACTATCTGGTCGCGCTGGAAAAATACTCTCTTTTGCGTAAAGAGGAACTGCACGACACCGGCACGACCACGATTCTGGAGGCGCAGTATGATTTCTCTGCCCTTGCCGACGCGGAGTTCCGGACCGACCCGACAGCATTCCGCTGCGAGGATGTGAGGCGCTTGCGGATCGCGCATACTCCTTCCCAGCAGGAAACTATCAGGACTTACCTGAAACAATATGGCACCTCGGCCGACGGATTGGGCAGGCTGCTGCTGAGAGCCCATGTAAACAAGCTTTACCGGAAGGCTACGCCGGTTGATGAGCTCGCGCCCGAGCGCGCGGCATAATTTCGGCGACGATTGGAACCCAAGACCATGACTAGCGAAAAACGCCTGCGGATCGCGCCGGACTTCAAGGATTTCCAGGACCCGCGGAAAATTTTCACCCATCTTGACCGTGTATTCGAACTTCAGCAGACGGGCGATACTCGACCGGTGCACATGACGATCGGTCTCACGAACTACTGCAATCACCAGTGCCCCTGGTGCTATATCAACTGGAATCAGGCTGGCCGAACGAGCGAGCGGTCAGGAGCCGGAGACGCCAGTCGCCGCGCGGTCAATGCAGGCGACCGATTGATCGACGCTGTTGGAGAAGCCGTCGAGATTGGCCTGAAGGCCGTAACGATTGTCGGTGACGGCGAGCCGACCATGCACAAAAAGTTTGTGCCCTATCTGAAGCGACTGGGCGAAATGGGCCTGGATATTGGTCTGTTCAGCAATTTCAGCGCGAAGAACCCGGCCGTGACGGAAGCTATCGCGGAACATTGCTTTTTCGCGCGCTGCAGCCTTGATGCCGCTACTGCGGAAGTGCATCGCAAGAGCCACGGCAGCGACGATTTCGATCTGGTGATCGAAAACCTTCGCAGGCTGGTCGCTTTGCGCGGAAAGAATAACCGACCCATTATTGGCATTCAGTTCGTCACGAACCAATGGAACTATTGGCAATTGCCCGAAGCGGCCCGCTTCTATCGCGATCTCGGTGTCGATTACATGACAATCAAGCCCGCTCTCAAAAACGAGCTCAATCCGGCGCACCCGGGCAACGAAGCCCCGCTGGAAGAGGTATTCGCGCTAATGAAGCAGGCGGAAGAAGAGGCTTCCGAGAATTTTGCTGTATATGCCAAATACCCGCAATTTCGTGAAGTCCTGGAGCACAAGACAAACGATGCCAGGTACTATTCAAAATGTTACGCAACACCGATTTCACCTTATCTAGATGAGGACGGAAGCGTTGAAATGTGCGGCAATTTGAAAGGTCGCGGGTTTACCATTGGAAACATTAACGACACGGCGTTCAAAGTTATCTGGGAATCGGCACAGCGTCGCGAATGTATCGACCGCATAGATCTCCACAAATGCCCGGCGGGCTGCCGCCTTGACCCGCTGAACAAGGTTCTCTGGGATGCCTTTCATCCTGACGAGAACAAAAAGCATCCCAATTTCCTATGACCCCCTGTACGGCATACAAGGAATCAGGGATCAGGACGTGATTACAGTCGGAATTCACAACACCGGCTCGACAAGCTCCGCCTGCGTCATGCGAGATGGAAAAGTCGAGTTTGCCGCTGCTGAAGAGCGCTTCAACAGGAACAAGCACTGGCGGTATTTTCCCCAGCTCGCTATGGAGCGCGGATTGGCCATGCTCGGCTGCTCGATCAATCAGGTCGACAGGGTCGCTATTGCCTGGAACCCGGCAATCAATCTTGCAGGAAGATTCAGAGCGGGTTTTTCCGAATGGCCCGCCTATCCAGGCGCGCGTCTCTATTCCAATGCCAGTCAGATTCTCACAGCACTTCATGCAAAACCGTCAGGTGGAACCGAGCAACGCGTTGAGCTTGAAGGCGGCCGCAGCATTACTTTCGATTATGTCGATCATCATCTGTCCCATGCCGCCTTTTCCTATCTCCCTTCCCCTTTCGAAGAAGCTGCCATCCTGATTGTCGATGGATATGGAGAGCGGGCGTCGACAGTCTTCGGCGTGGGCCGCGGTCCGACGATAGACATCCTGCGCCGGGACAATTTCCCGCATTCTGTCGGAAGCTTTTATTCCGCAGTGACCCAGCATCTCGGATTCAGACCGGATCAAGACGAGTGGAAAGTCATGGGAGCTGCCGCCTACGGTGATCCGGAACCGTACAGACAGGCAATGAAACAGCTTATTTCGTTGCATGACGACGGGCATTTTAGGCTCGATCTGAACCTTTTCGACCATTTCGATTTCGATTCACCGTCATTGTTGTCCGTCGAAGGCAAGGCGCTGTTGGGGCGATCCCGGGTCCCGGAAGACGAAATGGAACAGCGCCACTTCAATATTGCGGCCGCAGCCCAGGAGCGGGTCGAGGAAGTAATGTTCCACCTGCTGAAATGGCTTAAGCAACGGGCCGGACTGGACGCCATCTGCCTCGGTGGTGGCGTGGTCATGAACTCGGTCTTCAATGGACGAACAACTCTGGAAGGTCCGTTTAGCCGCGTGCACATTCCCTTTGCTCCAGACGACAGCGGCAACGCGATTGGCGCCGCTCTCGTGTCGGCCCAAAGAGCCGCGGTTACAGGCAAGACTCTAAGGGCTCCTGTTTCGCCATATCTCGGGCCCGAATACACGGACGCCGAGATCGAAGATCTTTTGCGCCGGTACCAGATCGCCGGAGAGAAACAGAAAAACCCTGCAAAGACCGGAGCGCAGCTAATTGCCTCAGGCAAGACATTGGGCTGGTTTCAGGGAAGAATGGAATTCGGCCAACGCGCTCTCGGCAATCGGTCGATCCTTGCCGATCCTCGCGACCCTGGAATGCGCGACAAGATCAACGCTTCGGTAAAGTACAGGGAACAATTCAGGCCGTTTGCTCCCGCAGTTTCAGAACATTCAGCTCATGAGTATTTCGAGATACCCGAGACTGCAGGCTCTCCATTCATGGAGCGCGTGTTCAAAGTTCGAACTACAAAACAAGCGATGATTCCTGCCGTTGTCCATGCCGACGGCAGCGGCCGCCTGCAGACTGTCAACAGTACTATGAATCCTCTATTTCATGCCCTTATTGAAGCTTTCCGGGCCGAAACCGGAGTCCCGGTTGTTCTGAACACCTCATTCAACACATCGGGCGAACCGATTGTACAATCGCCGGAAGATGCGCTTCGAACCTTCTTTACTAGTGGGCTTAACGCGCTCATCCTTGGCAATTACCTGATCGAGAAGTAGTGCGAGAGCAATGGGGAGTTTAGAAGTCCTGACTCTGCAGGACCGCGAAAAATGGAATTCCGTTCTAGCCGGCATCCCAAACGCCAATGTATCCGCCACGCCCGATTATTGTCGCGTTTTCGAAGACAATGACGACGGCCAGGCTATTTGCCTGAACTACGAGCACGACTTGGGGCACGTCAGTTATCCGTTTTTCAAGCGGTCTCTTAACGACCTTCCCTTCGACCATTCTCTGAAAAAAGACGCTTTCGATACCTCTACCCCCTTCGGATATGGCGGCATTCATATGGATTGCGACCTATCGAACAGGGAAAAGCTTGCATTTAGCTTTCGATCGGCCATGACGGAGTATGCGAATGACACCGGAATCATTTCCGAGTTCATCCGGTTCGATCCCATGGTCCAGAACCATATTCCATTCAAGAAGCACCTTGATCAGGTTCGGCACCACAGCAACAACCTGATCATAGACCTGAAAAAAACCGAACACCGTCTGCTGGCGGATTGCCGTGAGCGGATTCGAACCGGAATCAGACAAACCGCACGCCTAGGACTGGAGATTGAATCACTGCAGACACCGGACGTCGTGCGCCAATTCACCCATCTCTACGAAACGGCGATGAAACGCCGGGGCAATTTGGGCTACCTGAATTTCAAGCCACAGTTTTTCAACGCTCTCCTGTCCAACCTTGAAGACAAGGCTCAGCTTTTCCTGGTCCGGGAACACGAGACGGTACTTGCTGCCGCAATTGTCCTCAAAAACGGCAGCACGCTAGACTATTTTCTCGCGGCAAACCTGCGAAGTCCGGATCGGCCATACGTGAACCATTTCCTGATTTACGAAACAGCAAAATGGGCCAAGGCCGAAGGTTTCGAGCGTTTTCATCTCGGAGGCGGAACCGAATCGATCATGTATTTCAAAAGCAGCTTCACCAAGGAGACGATTCCGTATTTTGTCGGCAACCATATCTTTGATCACACTGCCTACGCGGCTTTGGTTCAGTCGGGGCAGCGTTCAGGCCATATTCCGGCGATCATTCCTCCGTTTTTCTTTCCTGCCTACCGTGCCTTCCTGTCCGAAAACTCGGACCGGGCCCTGCTTGATGCGTTAAACAGCCCTCAATCAGTCTAGCTTCGACTTCTTTCGCTCACAGAGACCACCCGGGACAGTGTAATGACCAATCGCGATTTTGACTGGGCGCCTTTGCTGAGCGGAGAAGAAACCACGCCAGAAGAGCGTCTTGAGTATCTCTACAGGCGCATGACAGAGATGACGGCACCTGCCCTGCCAAAATCTCTGGAGGCATTCGAGAACGCCAAACCAGAGATACAATTGCAGCATCCTTTGCAGGTTCAGGCTTTCGTTGACGAGGCGCTCTCGCGATTGCCGACAGCCGAAGCCCGGCAGGTGAGTGAGAACATCGCCAATGCCGGAGAGGCTACAGCGGCCGCACTTCAGGACCTCTTCAAACGCGTACTTCCCTATTTCGGTGAAAATTTTGCTGCCTCAACATACGAGCGGTTTGTTACATCCGCCTATGACAAGGCTTTCGATGCGTTTGCAGCGGTTGTCAACGCCTCCGCGCGACACAATGATCGGCGAACGGTGGTCTTTGTGGCGCGGAGCAGCTTCAATCTGATTCAGCGGGAAGCCCTGTACTTGAAACGTAACGGGTACAAGGTATTCCTGATCAATCTCGTGCAGGTTTCCGCTGCATTGCGACCAGCTTTCGATCAATCCTTTGACCTGATCTTTGACGGTATCGGGACCTATCCCGCTCTCGGAAACCTGCTTCGCCGCCTAGAGCCAGATGTTTTTCATGTGCAGTGCTGGATGCACGAATACTTCATGGCCAGGTTCGTCAACGAAAACAAAAAATCCGGCAAGCTGGTCTGCGAGTTCTACGATATTACATCGATTTACGCTGACCGGTCAGACCTGAAAAAACTGTTCTGGGATCAACTTGTCGATCTGGATCTCGCCATGGAGCGCTACATTTTCCAGCAAGCGGCAGGGGTAGTTCACCGGTTTCCAGAACACGTTATCGACGAGCTTTCCGCATCCTATGGCGGTTCTACCCGTCATATCGAGATGCAACAATTCGTATGTCCCGAGTATGCCAGCAATCGCGATGCTCCCAGGAACGACAAGATCAGGCTGGTCTATATAGGTGGCCTGATCCCGCGAAACGAAAACCATCCACATGAAATGTTTCCGGAATGGGGGCACGCTGAAGCCTGGAAATTGCTTCTCGATCAAGGATTTGCAATAGACATTTACAATTCTTTGTTCCGTCGATTTGATGAGCCAGGGCTGGAGCACCTGCACGACCTCGCGACCAAATACCCGGATTTTCAACTGCTCTCTGGAATCCCGCAAGACAAGCTCGCGCAGACAATCGGGCAATATGATTTCGGCCTCATCCTCGCCGAAATGGATATCGAAAGTTCATGGTGTACCGACCAGCTCTTCGCCCATTGCGTCGGCACCAAACTCTTCAGTTATCTTGAAGCGGGTCTACCGGTGATCGTGAACTCAGAATATGAATACATGAAAAATATTCTCGAGAATGACGGGATGGGTTTCGGTCTGGCCAGTTCGGACATTGTCACCGCCAGCGAGAAAATCAAAACGTTCGATACAGAATCCGCGCGCGCCAATATCCGCCGTTTCAACGAAGAGCATGGCATGGACAAGGAAATCAGCCGGCTGATCTCCCTCTATCGTGGAATTTGCTGACTACTCCCCACCGAAATGCCCGCCACGCGCGAAGGCTTTGGCAACCCAGTTACAAACAGGCGGCCTCGAAAGCCGGTTTGACCACTTCCCGGTAAAATTTCTGGTCGAGATCTTCGGGAATCCGGGTCAGTTTTCCGGAAAGGTCATCCAAGATCGTTGGCTTCTTCGCCCCCGCACCAACATACATCGGATTATTTAATGCCCAGATGCGGCCCTCCTTCACGAAGCCGCTGCGAATGATCTGGGAAAACAGCTCCTCGACCGGCTCTGTCGTCTCAATTCGTTTGGGAAAATAGCCGGATTTCACCCTGGCCTCTTCATCAAACTCTATCGTCGCGCAGACAAATTTTTCCGGGTCATTCAACAGCATCATGCGCTCTATGCCCAAGCCTGTCGCCAGCACACCATCGACAAATCCATTGTCGGTCGCTTTAAACCCATGCGGTACGTAAAGATCCAGAAGCCGGGAGGATGCATAAAACAATTGCGGTTGCATGGTTCGGATCTCGACCGTGTTGTCCCCGATCACATTCAGTCGGGACGGGTCGGAAGGAACAGAAGATAGCCCGGAGCCGACCGCATAGGCCGCAACCCTGTGTGACAGATTGGCAAGAAACAGTTGCTTCAGTATTTCCGCACCCGCTGACCCGGGCCCTTCAGGAAAGCGCGTCTCATCATTGAGTGTTTCCCATGCTCGTTCGCCGATCGGCAAATCGACAGTATACATCGCGTCATGGGACCCGCTGGCAATCCAGTCTCCCAATTGCCCAAGAGCCCCTCTGCTGAATATGTAATCTGCGACCAGAACGATGGCATCGGCTTTGTCACGTCGTGCCAGAACCATCGTGGTCCAGTGGGCGACCATCATTGCGAGATAGTTGCGATCACGGTAATCGGAGCCGAGAAGCGGCTGCAGGTCAAAAAAGACGACCTCTGCTTTTGCGCGAAGAATCGTAAGGGATTCTGAGCGGAGCAGACGCTCCCAATTATCCAGTGTGCTGAAAATATGAACAGTTACCTGTCTGTTGTGAAATAGTGGACTGCTTTTCTCATCAATGAGGTTTTGCAACCCGCATTTTTCCCAGAGAGCCGTATGGGATTCTCCCCAAACCGGAATCGAAATATAAAGTCTCGGAGTCTCAGGTTTGCCGACTGCAACAGCTCGGCTCGTTCTGACCAGGTCCGAAATTTGCTGCAAAACAAAATAACTGAGAGCCTCCGGCCCGTTGACCGGTCCCAGCTTGGTCAGTTTAGCGGATGCATAATCGCAGCCGCCATTCCAGACCTGTAATCGAAGATACTCAAGATACTCTCCGTCAGCCCGCACCGACAAGGAATCGGAGACAGAAAATTTATGGAAAGTTCCTTCCAGCAGATCGCGCGCCTCCTGTATTGAGCCATTGCGCATAGCCTGAAAAGCCATTATCCGCCTGACGGCCGGATCTCCCTCAAGTCCCCGATCGGCCACGGACAGCATTTTTTCGATTCTTTCGGCGTCTCCCCGAACAGCAAACTCCAAACCAGCCAACCGCCCCCATATCACGCCGTCTTCGGGTTTGATAATTGCCGGAGCACGCCACAAGGAACCAGTTTCTCCGCGCTTATGAGCAATAAAACAAAGCGTTTGACTAATATGCAAGAGAGCTTCGGAATGCGCCGGATCAAGCACGGCCACGCGGCGAAATGCGTTGAGTGCCAGATCTCCCCGGTTTCGTTTCCTGAAATGCATTCCAATCTCAAACCAGACAGAGTGTGTGCCTGGGGCCAATTGCACAACGCGTCTGGAAAGCAATTCGGTAGTGGCTGAATCGCCACTCCAGTCAATCAAATTTCTGAAAAACCAAAGTGATTCTGCATCACCGGGCGCTATCAGAACTGCCCGACGGCTTCCCATTGCAACTGATTCGATCTGGTTCAGAGAAGCGCAGACTCTTGCCCTAGCCAGCCAGAGCACCGCACTTATCGGATTATCCTGCAACCCATTGCCCAATGTCTCGAGAGCAGACGCCGGATCATTCAGTGCTGTAAAAATATCCGATAATAATTTGATAGCATTAATATTTTTTGGATCTGAGGCGATGAGATCAACACACCGAGCGACAGCATCTTTAAGACACCCAGATTGTGCCATGGTAATTGCTTCATCAACCATTCAACTATCGTCCTAAATGGATAGTGAGGCGCAGAAGCGCCTACCTGAAACATGCTAGCACCACATTACAGATTGAACAGAAGGTGTCGTGCGAAGCTTATTTAGCGATACAGGTTCGCACGATCAGCTCGATCGCCGGCAACTCTTAGGCGAGGACAGATTTCTTAGCTTTACTTGGTACGGACGGACTTGTAGTAGCCAAAATCTCATTGAAAAAGCTGGCGCCCCTCAGAGGGAATGAGGTTGGGTCAAAATATCTCCCGCACCAGCGCGGGCACTTCACCAACATTATCCAATCGCCGGAAACGCTTTTCTTCGGCTGGTTCATCCGCGTGCTCAAACGCCCATGTCAAATTATGCGGGATATGCGCGCCCCAACTCCCGGCCTCGATTGCGGGAACAATATCTGATTTCAATGAGTTACCGACCATCATTGCCTGCTCTGGTTCGGCGCCAGTCACGGAAAATATTCGGCTGTAGGTGTCGGCCGTCTTATCGCTGACGATCTCAACAGCATCAAATAATTCTCCCAATCCAGACGCCGCCAGTTTCCGTTCCTGATCGAACAGGTCCCCTTTGGTGATCAACACCATGCGATAATCCGGAGCGAGTTGTTCCAGCGTTTCACGCACATAAGGAAGTGTCTCGACCGGATGCGCGTGCATTTCCCTGCCCGCAGCCAGGATTTTCTCGATCACGCGTGCCGGAACGCGTTCATCCGTCACTTCAATCGCGGTTTCCACCATCGACAGTGTGAACCCCTTGATACCAAAGCCGTAGATTTTGAGATTCCGGCGCTCCGCAGCCAATAGCCTGTCCTGGAGATGGTCAGGCTCCGCGAAATCGATCAGGAGTTCGGTGAAACGCTCTTCCGTCAGCTTGAAAAAGCGCTCGTTCTCCCAGAGGGTGTCATCGGCATCGAAGCCAAGCGTGGTCAGTTTCATGGTCACTCCGTACCGGAGAATATCGGCATGGAGTGATGAGAACACCATATACCTAAGAAATAAAAGGCTCTCATTCCTCTTTCCCACCGATGGAAAAATCGTGTTAGCTTCCGGCTTTCCATACCGCCCCGAGGGTTTCCTAGTATGAACGAGACAAGAATTGCCGCTGGCTTGATGCGCCAAAACGCCGACCAGTTGGAAAAGACCATCAAGTCCGTTTCCTAGGCACATGTCTTTCGGGAGGCGCGTATGAGAGTTTCCTCGTCCGCCCGCGTTTGACGTCTTGATCCACCCTGTTATCTCGGTACGAATCCAGGATCATCGGACGACCGATGGCCTCTGATCATGGACAGCTTTTTTCAATGAACGAACTGCCATCCCTCACAACTACCGGGCGCCGGACCAAGTTTGATCTCGCCTATATGCTCATCAAACGGGATATCCTTGGACGATACCGGGGGTCCGCCATGGGGCTTCTTTGGTCGTTCGTCGTGCCCTTAATGATGTTGGGCATCTATACCTTTGTTTTTGGAGAGATTTTTCAAGCGCGTTGGAGTGGTCGGGCTGCGGAATCCGGAACCACGAGCACCTTGGATTTCGCCCTGTTGCTTTTTATTGGCCTGATGAACCACGGCTTCCTGGCCGAGTGTCTCACACGATCCGCAGGCATTATTATCGGCCATGCTAATTACGTGAAACGGGTGGTGTTCCCTCTAGATCTTCTGCCTGTCATGACGGTCATGTCCGCCTTATTCCATTTCTTCGTCAGCTTGCTGGTGTTCACGGTCTTTTACGTCTTTGTTAAGGGAAACCTTCAACCCACTATTCTCTATCTTCCCTTAATTTTGGCTCCGTTCGTGATCTTGAGTACCGGGATCTGTTGGTTCGTCGCCGGCGCGGGCGTTTATTATCGAGACGTTATTCAAATCATGAACCTTGGAGTGACGGTTTTATTGTTCCTCTCTCCCGTTCTCTATCCCGCCTCTATGTTACCGGAGGATCTGCTTCCCCTATTCAACCTCAACCCTCTGACCTTCGTGATCCAACAATCCCGCGCGGTTATTTTCCTCGGCCTTTCTCCCGATTGGGGAGGACTGGCCATTTATACCGGCGTGGCCTTCTTGGTAGCTTTCCTGGGGTATCGATCATTCATGGCCATGCGTAAGGGGTTCGCAGATGTCCTCTGAGATCCAGGACATGCATTCAGGGGACCCAAAGGACACGGCCATCGACGTCCAGGGTTTAAGCAAGGTTTTTCGTCTGTACGACCGACCGTTGCAGCGAATCAAGCAATTGCTTCTGGGGGGATTCGGTCGCAAATATTACCGTGAGTTTCCCGCCCTTCGAGATATTTCCCTGACCGTGCACAAGGGGGAAGCCGTAGGGGTCATTGGCGAGAATGGGTCGGGCAAATCTACTCTTCTCCAGCTGATCTGCGGCACCTTGTACCCAACAGACGGCAGTATCCACCTGTCCGGACGTGTCGCCGCCCTTCTGGAACTGGGAGCTGGATTCAATCCGGATTTCACGGGCCGTGAAAACGTATACATGAACGCCACTCTTCTCGGCTTGAGCACGGCGGATGTAACCGCGCGCATAGATGATATTCTCGCGTTCGCCGATATCGGCGAGTTCATCGATCACCCCGTCAAGACCTACTCTAGCGGCATGTTCGTGCGCCTCGCGTTCTCGGTGATCGCCCACGTAGACGCTGATATTTTGATCATCGATGAGGCCCTAGCTGTCGGAGACGCGGCTTTCAGTCAAAAATGCATGCGGTTTCTGCGCCGTTTTCAGAAAACGGGAACCATTCTCTTTGTTAGCCACGATACGGCGGCCGTCACGGCCCTCTGTGACCGAGCCATTTGGCTAAACCATGGAGAAGTCGTCGCGGCAGGCGACGCCAAAAGCGTCTGTGAGCAATACTATGGCCACCTCTTCGGCGACGTGGGTGGCGAGAGACGGGCCGAAAAAGAGCTCTCCCCTCCAACCGAGGCGACGGAAACCGACCCGACCTTACCCCCAGCGACGCATGCTTCCCCCCCTAGGACACGCGTCGCCCCCGAGAATTGGGTCGATGCGCGCCGTGACTGGATAAACGGCTCCACCCTGCGCAACGATCTTGAGGTTTTCGAATTCGACCCCAACGGCGGTGACTTTGGCGCGGGCGGCGCCCGTATTGAGAATGTCCGCCTGACCGACGGGGAAGCGCGACCTTATTCCTGGATCGTGGGTGGAGAGCCGGTCTGGTTACGGGCGCGGATCGCCATCGTGGAAGAGCTGGACTCCCCGATCATCGGCTTTTTCGTCAAGGATCGCCTCGGGCAAACCCTGTTTGGCGACAACACTTTTCTGAACGAAAAACAATTGGATGGGGCAGCAATGCCTGGCCAAATCCTGGAAGCACGCTTCCGTTTTCCCATGCCCTACCTACCTCCTGGCACCTATACCGTGGCCGTGGCCGTGGCAAATGGCACCCAGACGGAACACGTCCAACATCACTGGCTCCATGACGCCCTGATGTTTAAATCCCACACATCCCATTCCTCCTCCGGCCTGGTGGGAATACCCATGTTTGAAGTTGCCCTGGAGCGCCTTTCCACCAAGGCAGAATAAGGAAGAGGTCTCTCCGTGAAGACCCCATCAACCTTGCCTGGGTGATACTTCTATCGTTAAAAGAACGACTTCTTTTCTCACGTGCATATGACCGCTCGCGAGAGGAGCCCGCCGCAACCGTCGACTGGGACGGAGGAGGACGGGAAGAACCACCCTTTATTCCACGTACGGGCGTTGTAATGACCGAAGCCAGTTTCCAGCCAACCGAGACCACACCCGCCTGGCGCAAGGCTGGCATGGAGACCCTGGTTCCTCTCCGCTTGGCGCAGCCGGATTCCTGGGCTGGACATATCCCTTTCGCCTTCTGGATCATTGGCGCGCATAAGCCCCGGTTGCTCGTCGAATTGGGCGTACACACGGGAAATTCCTACTGTGCCTTCAATCAGGCCGTTGCTCATTTAGGCTTGGATACTCAATCCTTTGGCATTGACCATTGGCTGGGAGACCCACAGGCCGGTTTCTATGGTGAGGATGTCCTGGCCGAGCTGCGGACGCACCATGATCCTCTCTATGGACAGTTTTCATCCCTGCTCCGCATGAGCTTCGAGGACGGGCGCGGCCACGTCACGGACGGGTCCGTTGATCTTTTGCATATCGACGGACTGCACACCTACGAGGCCGTCCGCGAGGATTTCGAAACCTGGCGCGATAAGATGAGCGATCGTGGAATCGTGCTGTTTCACGACACTGACGTGCACACCGGGGACTTCGGTGTGTGGAAGTTCTGGGAAGAGATCTCCGCCCGTTACCCCTCCTTCGAATTCAAGAACAGCAATGGCTTAGGGGTTGCCTACGTCGGGACCCGACCTATCGATGACCATGACTTAGCGGCGCTGTTCGCCGCCGGAGACGGCCCCGAACGCGACAGAATTCGGACCTATTTCACGCGCCTAGGCGCGGTGCCGATCACGGAATTGCGCCTGGCAAAAGTAACTCAAGACCTAGGAAACGTCAGCCTGAAGTGGGACGCAATGCGCGCCGACGTGGGGGAAATCGAAAAGGATCGCCTAGCCTTGAGGCGAGAGCGGGATGCTCTTCGTCAGCCGGCCGAAAATTGGGAGAACTTAACCCTTCATTGTCGAGAGGGGTTGACCGTCGAGCTGCCTGTCTTGGCGACGATCGCCCGTCGCCTTTACAATACCGACAACCCCGAAGCCTTGCGAGACAGGCATGTGCTCAAACGCCTTCTCACGCGCGTCCACGAGGAAGGAAGCTGTGGCTACCTGCGACTGGATCGACCGCGCCATGAGGCGTTCATCAAAGATCGCGTCCTGTCCCGGCTCCGCCCACCACCACCGCCGCCCGTTTCCCCTCCGGAAGAGGCTCCGGCTCCCCGCCCCCTGGATCCCTTGCGCGAAAGTGGTCTATTCGACGAGGACTTCTACGCTCTTTCCCAAGAGGCCCGAAACGAGGGACGGGATCCCCTGGAGCATTACCTAGACGTTGGAGAGGCACAGGGAATCCAACCTTCCGCTCGGTTCGAACCCGCTTACTATGCCCGCCGCTATCCCGACATTCGTGCCAACGGCATGGGTCTCTTGCGCCATTACGCCTTCTTTGGACAGAACGAGGGTCGGGAAGGCCTGTCTCCCGCGCAAAGGATGGTCATTCCCGACTTGGATGCGCCCCGGAACGAGCGCGTGCTGGTAGTTTTGCACGAAGCCTCCCGTACGGGTGCGCCTATCCTGGGATGTGATATCATCCAGCGCCTCCATGAGCATCGAGATGTGGTGGTTCTCCTCAAAAAAGGGGGCCCCTTGCGCTTTTCCTTGGAGGATCTCGGGATTCCCGTCATCGACTTACCTCCCGACGCGGCTCTGACCCGCGAGGATATGAGCGCCGTCGGTCACCGGCTCGCCGAAACCCTGCGGCCGTCCTATGCCATCGCCAACAGTGCGGAAACCCGCGATATCATCGCCCCCCTCGCCTTGGCCGGGGTCGGTGTAATCGCGCTGATCCATGAATTTTCCGCCAATGTTCGTCCCCCTGATCAGGCCCATGATATCCTGGTTTGGGCTCATCGATTGGTCTTCCCGGCACAGGTTGTCGCCGACTCCTTTCTCACCGACCACCCCTATCTCGGGCAGCGCCACCATGAGATCCTTCCTCAGGGCCTGCCCCTCCCGCCATCCCGGATTACGCAATCCGTGTCCGCCGATGACAAAACCCTCTCTCGCCTCCGCCCCCAGGGATGCGAGACGGACTTCCTTGTCGTGGGATTGGGGCGCGTTCAACTCCGCAAGGGCGTGGACTTGTTCCTGACCATGGCCAGCCAGGTCCTGCGAGCGCAACCGGATGCTCGGATCCGTTTCGCCTGGGTTGGCGATGGCTATTCGCCCGATGATGGCATGGAATTCTCCACTTATCTTACCGATCAAATCAATCGGGAAGGTCTGGGTGATCGCTTCGTCCTCGCCGGGGAGGTAGACGACCTTTCCAAGGTACACGCGATGACGGATCTGGTGGTTCTCACCTCCCGCCTGGACCCCATGCCCAACACGAGCATCGAGGCCTTGAGCCTCGGCGTGCCAGTCGTCTGCTTTGACCGTGCCAGCGGGATCGCCGAGGTCCTGTCGGCCGATGACGATACCCGCGCGCTGGTCGTTCCCTATCTGGATACGGCCGCCATGGCCCGCGTCGTCATCGACCTCCATGCCGACACCAACCAACGGGACGCCCTGTCCCAAGCGGCACGACGCGTGGCCTCGACGCGGTTCGACATGGCCCGCTATGTCGAGACCCTGGATTACATGGGCCAGGAAACCCACGATGCCATCAAGGCCATGGATCACGACTTGACCGTTATCTCGGCTGCAGATGTCTTCGACTCCGCGTTCCATAGCCCCGTTGGCGAAACATTGAACGACGACGAGGCCTTGAAGGCCTATCTCCTTCGCAACCGGTTGGTTGGAGCGGATTCAGGAAACGAAAACCATGTGGGGCTGCGCCGCCCCTTCCCTGGGTTCAACCCCTTAGCCTACGCCGAAGCCGTTGGCGCCCTGGATGGAGATCGGGATCCCCTGGCCTTATGGTTAGAAGCGGGCCGTCCCACGGGCCCCTGGTTACACCCCGTGATTGACCTGAAAACGGCGGATTCCGTGGTCCCGGCGGATGCCAAGGTCCTCCTGCATGGTCATTTCCATTATGTTGATCTGGTCGAGGATTTCCTGGAGCGTCTAGCCGCGGACGGTCTTGTTTGCGACCTCATCCTAACCACGACGGACGAGGACCGGTGCATTGCCCTGCGTCACCTGCTGGAACCAAGAGCCAATTCCCGCGACCAGGTTATGCTCGTCCCAAACCGTGGTCGGGATATTGGCGCCTTTCTCACGGGCCTAGTCGATCTCGTGGACCAGGAATATCAGATCATTGGCCATGTCCATGGGAAGAAGAGTACGCATCTTGGAGACGGAGAGGTGTGGAGGGATTTCCTATGGGAAAACCTGATCGGCGGACAAACCCGCGCGGCCAGCGCCGCAGTATCAGCGTTACTCTCCGATCCAACACTTGGTCTTGTTTTCCCGGAGGATCCAAATCTGTGCGGTTGGGATTTGAACCTGGACATCGCGCGTGACCTGTCCCGACGCATGGGACGCGAAACCCCTCTCCCTCGTTTCCCGGATTGGCCAAATGGCACCATGTTCTGGGCCCGACGAAAAGCTCTGGCTCCCTTGTTCTCCTTGGGGCTCGACTGGACGGACTATCCCGAGGAACCGGCACCGGTGGACGGCACGGTTTTGCATGCCCTGGAACGCCTCATCCCTATCGCTGCGGAACAAGCGGGCCTGTCTTTCGCCACCACGCATCTACGCGGCGTCAACCGTTAACTCCGAAAGCCCTGCCCCATGAGTAAACATCTGATCCTTGGTGGAAGCGGCTTTATCGGGCGCCACGTCGCCCTCGGCTTGGCCCAGCGCGGCGAGACGGTGACCATCGCGGATATCGCTCCCCCTCCCGCGGAATTGGCCGAGCTATCCGTCGCCTACATCCCCGTGGAACCAGGCCGCGTCGACTGGGATGCCATGATCGGCGATCACCCGGTGATTCACCATTATGCTTGGTCCACGATCCCCCAAACGGCCAATGACAACCCTCTCGCTGATTTAGATGGCAATCTTCGGACCACCGTTGAACTTCTGGAAGCCCTCCGTCGCCGCGGTGGTGGACAGGTGGTCTTTTCCAGCTCCGGCGGAACCGTCTATGGCCGTCTGAAGCAGGTTCCCGCGGAAGAGTCCTCCCCCCTGGCGCCGATCACGGCTTATGGCGTCTCCAAGGCCTCAGTGGAAATGTATCTGGGATTCTACCGCGCCAACCACGGCCTTGATTGCCGGGTCGCGCGCATATCCAATCCCTTTGGCGCTGGACAGGATGCCCGACGCAAACAACAAGGCGCGGCTAGCACATTCCTGTTCAAGGCTTTAGACCGCGAGGAAATCACCATCTGGGGGGACGGGTCCGTCATCCGTGACTACATCCACGTGGCGGATCTGACCGAAGGCTTGATAAGCTTAACCAAAGCCCCCCTCGCGACCGCGAAGGAGCTTCCCATTTTAAATCTGGGCAGCGGAGCTGGAGTTTCTCTCAACAAGATTATCGAAACTCTACGCGCGCCCCTCGGCCTAGAGCCCCAGGTCCGTTACCTTCCCGGCCGCCTTTTCGATGTACCAGCCAGCGTTCTCGACATTAGTCGGGCCCAAACTCTTCTGGGCTGGTCTCCGCGCCTGTCCTTCGCGGAGGGTTGTGCTCGCATGCTGGATGATTTACGCGCAAACCGATCAGTTTTCTCGACCCTTTCTTTTGATTAATCGTCGGCGGCACCGCACTTGCCCTCAACTCTGGACGTGAGAATCATGCCCAACAGTCCTCTCGTATCGGTCATCATGCCGGTCTACAACCATGAACGCTATGTGGTCGAGGCCATGGAGTCTGTGTTCGCTCAGACGCATCGACCGATCGAGTTCATCATCATCGATGATGGTTCCGGGGACTCGAGTGTCGCGACCGTTCGAGAACGTTTGGATAGGACTCCCCTTCCAGAGGGAATAACCGTCCATTTCAAATCCCGCCCCAACAAAGGGGCCCACGTCACCATCAACGAGGGTCTGGCCCAGGCCACCGGGGATTACCTGAGTATCCTCAACTCCGATGACGCCTATCTACCAGACCGCTTGGAGCGGTGCTTGAGCGAGGCACAGACGCAGGAAGCCAGGATGGCTTTCAGCTACGTTGAACCGATCGGAGACGATGGAACCCCCTTGGGCGTGGAACACCCCTGGCGACATTGGTACGCCGATGTCATCCTGCAGGAATTGGACGCTTCCCCATCTATTTCTTCCCTTCTCCTCCAGTACAACATCGGTATCTCCACGGGGAATTTCCTGTTCCATAGGAGCCTTTTGGAAGACGTCGGAGTTTTTGAGGACTTCCGCTATGCCCACGACGTGGACTTCCTGCTACGCGTTTGCCTGGTGGAGGAGCCAATTATCGTCCGTGAGGCGCTCTACCTCTATCGCTTTCATGGGGCGAATACGATCTCCGAAAACGACCGTAAGATCGGCTTGGAATACGAAGAGATCGTCTATCGCTATCTGACCCGGACACTCATCGAGCCGCCGCGGAATCCCTTCGCTCCAAGCCTAGACCACTGGCCCCATGTCTTCTCCTCGACCCCCATTCTTCCCCACCTCGCCAGGGCCCTGGACCGGCTGGTCAAGGAACCGGCCGACACCACGCAGCCCGCCGAAACGTCAAACAAGACAGCCGACGGCTTTCCCTCTCCGGATGGCCGCCGGGTTACGCTTGTCAGCCACGAACTCAGCTACAGCGGAGCCCCGGTTCTTCTCCGCGACGTGGCCAAAGCCCTGCGCCGGCAAGGGGTGACGTGTGATGTTCTCAGTCTCCAGGGAGGACCCCTCGTCAAGGAATTCGCCGACATCGGATGCAAGGTCGCTACTGAGGGGCCGTTCACCCTGTTTCTGGGCCGGGTAGGACGCTTCTCCAGACGTATGAGCCATGATGGACGCATTCCGACGCTTCTCCGCCGGGTCCTCGCCAGGGGCGCCTGGTTGTTCGAAGGTGTGGCCAACCGTCTGCGACGCTGGCGCCTCGCCGCCCGGAGGACACGGGGTCCTATCTTAATCAACTCTTTCGCATCCTGGCCGATCGCCTTGGATCTCCTCGAGAAGCGACGCGACGATCCTGCCTTCTGGTACATTCACGAAACGTATGACCCTCGGATTTTTATCCGCACCCCCCGCCTCTATAGGCGCTTCCAGTCCCTCGTGGACAGTGGAACGGTCACTCTGCTTTTTGGCTCGGACGCCACGCGCTCGGTTTGGGCCAAGACTGGTTTCGATGGACATGTGCGCTACTGGAGTGGCATGCCCCGCGCCCTGATGGCCTCCGACGCTCCTGTTCAGAAGCCCAAACGGGTGGTTCTGTCCGTGCAAAGCACGGGCACCCGCAAGGGAACCTGGGGATTGCTCGAGGCTTTCGCCTTGGGGCGCCAGGAAGGATGGATCCCCTCAGATGTGGAACTCCGGGTCGTGGGATGCCACCCGCCCTCCTGGAACACTTTTAGCCGGGACCTCTTACGCCGCGCACATGAGGACGACCTCAGGGGCGCCGTGCGCCTCGTCGGCACCGTAGAACCGCACCTTCTGGAAGCCCACTATCGGGAAGCGGAGGTTTATGTTCAGACCTCCATCATGGAATGTCTGCCACTCGCTCTCCTGAACGCCATGGCCCAAGGCCTTCCCATCGTTTCAACCGATGCCGACGGCTGCCGGGAAGCGATCCTTGATGGGCGCACAGGCCGTTTGGTGCCCCCCCGCCAGGTCCGCCAGCTGGCACGTGCCATCGGCGATCTTCTGGAAGATCCGGACAGCGCTCGCACCCTAGGAAAAGCGGCCCAAACCGCGTTCCAGGAGACCTTCGCCCTAGAAGCAACTGTGACACCATTGTTGGAAACCTTGTTTCCAACATCTAACTCTCCCAAACGGCCAACGAAGCAACGGTGATGACGGATTTCTACTTCAACATGGGGGCCATTCAATGCGTCAAAGGATACGACCATTCCGGAAAACCACCTGAGAGTTGAAGCAAGGAAGTATGCGGCGTTCCGGAATGGCGAAACTTGGCGTTTTCTACAAGAGCATTACGCTCTTCCGTGAGCTTTAAAAAAGTGCTCGTTCGCCCAGAGTGTGTCATCGGCTCTAATCCGTGTGTGGTTCGTCAAACGCATCAGGCCGCCTGCAAAATCTCATTCCGCCTGAGATGTTCCACCATGAAATCCACCAGGGCCCGCACTTTTGCCGATGCAATACGCCCTTCCGGATGAACCACATGCACAGGCACCGGTGCGGGCCTGAAGGCGTCGAGCACAGTCGTCAGTGTGCCATCCTGAACAGCGGTTGCAACCTGATAGGAGAGCAGCCTCGACAGTCCCCACCCACTGCGTAGAAGCCGCAGGATTGCATCGTTCGTATTAAGCGCCAGGCGGGTTTCGGCTTCAAAGACCAAAGGCTTTCCGTTCTGCTCGAAGGTCCACGAGACCCGGCTGCCGAAGGCCAGCGGATTGATAAGGCGATGGTCGGCAAGATCGGACGGATGTTTCGGTGTTCCGTGCTCTTCGAAATAAGCCGGTGCGCCTGCGACCACACGACAGACCGACCCGACGCGGATCGCGGTCAGGGATGAGTCCGGGAGCTCTCCGATACGAATGGCGACATCCAGTCCCTCCTCCACGACATTTACAACCCGGTCAACGAACAGCGTTTCGGCCGTCACCTCCTCGAACTGATCAAGAAACGCTCCGAGGACGGGTGTAACGACATGACAGCCGAACAGGACGGGTGCCGTTACCCTGATATGCCCCCTCGGGGCTTGCGGGGAGCCTCCGACCGCTTCCTCGGCCTGCTCCAGCGCATTCAGAATGGAGCGCCCGTCAGCCAGCAGTCTACGGCCGTTCTCGGTCAGGCGGACGGACCGGGTGGTGCGCACCAGAAGCCGGGTATTCAGACGCGCCTCAAGTGCGGAGACCGCGCGGGTGACCGCAGGCGGAGACATGGAAAGTAGCCGTGCCGCAGCGGCAAAACCGCCCGTTTCAGCCACTTTCACAAAAACCTGTAATTCGCGAAATCGATCCATTTTATTCCGATAATTGGAATGGTTTTTTCCATTATATGCCCATTCATTCCCTTACCGGAATAGACGATCTGATGGGGGCGCCGGAGACCACTGCTCTCCCATCAAACCGCCGGTGCTGAAAGGATCTGACATGAGCCGCATTGCCAAAATCACCACGGAAACCGCAAACAATGAACAGGGTGCCCTGCTCTCTGCCATCAAGGGCAAGCTGGGTATGGTTCCTAATTTCCTCGCCGTTCTCGCCCAGTCTCCGGCAGCCCTGACATCCTTCCTCGGCCTGCATGAAATCGCTGGTGCTGGCGCTCTCGATGCGCAGACCCGGGAACGGATCGCCATTGCCCTCGCGGACCGCAACAGCTGCCAGTATTGCCTCTCCGCCCATACCGCCATTGGCCGTAAAACCGGACTGACGGACGCCGACATGACGGCAAACCGGTCAGGCGGATCGACCGACGAGCGGGCAGCTGCCGCTGTTGCCTTCGCGCTGGCCTTGAGCGAGCACAAGGGAGCGCTGACCGAAGCCGAATTCAATGCCGTCCGGGACGCCGGTTATTCGGACGCGGAAATCGTCGAGATCGTTGTTCATGTCGGCATGAATCTGCTGACAAACATCCTCGCCAAATCGACCGAGGTCGATATCGACTTTCCGAAGGTCGCACTGACGGCCCGCGCCGCCTGAGCGATACCGGAGGGGCGGCGCGTTTGCCGTCCCTCCTCCCCCGCATTGAGGAGATCGGGTCGATGCCCAGACCATTCGCAGAAATCAGCTTTACCCCCAATGTCCAGGCGGCACAGGAACGCTATGGCAGCCGGACGCAGATGAGCCGCTTCCACTCGTCCGGTGAAGGCGGCTTCATCGGACTGACAGAGGCCGAGGCCGCTTTTATCGAAGCCAGGGACAGCTTCTACCAGGCAACCGTGTCCGAGACAGGCTGGCCTTATGTCCAGTTCCGGGGCGGTCCCGTAGGCTTTCTCAAGGTGCTCGACGGGAAAACCATCGGCTACGCGGATTTCCGGGGAAACCGGCAATATCTCAGCGTCGGCAATATGAACGGCAACGACAGAGTCGCGATGATCTTGATGGATTATGCAAACAGACGCCGTCTGAAACTCTGGACGCGGGCAAAGATCCTGCATCACGAGGATACGCCGGACATGCTGAAACACCTGCAGCTTCCAGAATACAGGGCGCGTGTCGAGCGCGCAGTCGTACTGACCGTCGAAGCGACGGACTGGAATTGCCCGCAACATATCACGCCTCGTTTCACGGAAGCCGATATCGCGGAGGCCGTTGCTCCGTTGCGGCAACGTCTGAACTTCCTGGAAGCCAGACTGGCCGAACTGGAGGGATGATTACATGCCGTTCTTACTCAGAAAGATGACCGGTGGTGGCGCCTGCCCTGAACCATCACGACCGGCCGCCGCGTTTCTCAGCGGACTTGGCGCCATGCTGGCCATCGGTTTCGCCGCCGGTCTCTCGGAGATGCTGGACGCCGTGCTGATGATGGCACCGTTCGGTGCATCCTGTTTTCTCGCTTTTGCCCTGCCGGAAAGCCCGTTGGCGCAGCCTCGCAATATTGTTTTCGGACATCTTGTGTCCAGCTTCGTCGGCCTTGCGGTTCTGGCTGTTCTCGGCCCGGAATGGCCCGGCATGGCGCTCGCCATCGGGCTGGCTGTTTCCGCGATGATGTGGACAGGAACTGGGCACGCACCGGCGGG
>CEOE01002194.1_pt1 | contig 64317 bp, 57 predicted proteins | sample 530211 | NCBI WGS metagenome assembly CEOE01 (sample SAMEA2619779, study PRJEB7988) | marine metagenome | isolation source: saline water (ENVO:00002010), including
GGTCACCGCATGGCAATGCGCTATGATCCGACGGGCGAGGCACCGAGCCTGACCGATTTGATCAATGACCTTGCCCGGAAGGTGGCTTAGCGCTCTAGGAATGATTCCCGCCCGCGAACATCAACACGCATCCGCCTTGGTGATTGCGACTGTATGGCTTGTTTCCTGCGGGCAGCAGGCGACGCCTGCTGGAGTGACAAACTTCGATTCTTGCCTGATCATGCATATGTCAGCAATTGCTATGCTGGAGGGTGCTTCCAATGAAGCCGACGCGGCGCTGCTGGAGGCCGTTATCGCCAGCCAGAACGAACTGCTCCGGGATGACAAATTGGACGCGGACGAACTTGCCCAGCGCGCATCCACACTCTTGCACGCCTATTCAGGCGCTGCTGATGCCGCAATCGCTGAAGCCGAAGCCAACAGCACATCACCGCAGGCACTTGCCGCTGAAGCAATGGCATGCCGGAAAGCTCTGGCTCGATGACCCCGTCCGCCGATCTTCGCTCAGAAGCCGAGAGCCTTGCCCGGCAATTGCCCGGCCTGAACTTCAAGGCCGAGGCGAGCGAGGCTGCGCATATCGGCTCGGCAGGCCGTCGCCGCGCGGGCACGGGCGAGCATTTCTGGCAGTATCGCCGCTATGCGCAGGAAGACGCCGCCGACCGGGTCGACTGGCGCCGCTCCGCCAAGGGCACGGAATTGTTCGTACGCGAAACAGAACTGGAAACCGCGCGCACGGTGCTGTTCTGGAGTGATGATGCACCGGGTTTCCGCTGGAAGGGCGAGGGCGATTTGCGCACCAAGGCCGAAGAAGCCCAACTCCTGATGCTGGCCATCGGCATCATGATGTCGAAGGATGGCGAACGCATCGGCATGCTGGGCGCGGGCCGGACGGCCAGCTTTGGCAAAAAGGCCGTGGCGCGGCTCGCCGAAGACCTTGAGCGCGGCACGCATGGCCAGTTTCCCTCGCCGCCGAAATCAGCGGCAACGATTATTCTGGCGTCTGACTTTTACGCGCCGCTCGCAGACTGGCAGGCCCGCCTTGCGCCGCTTGCCGCGAAATGCCCGGAAGGCGTGCTGCTGGCGATCTCGGCACCCATCGAGGAAAGCTTCCCGTTTGAAGGCCGCACCAAGCTCAGCCGCCCCGGCACCGAGTCCGACCGTATCCTTGGCCGGGCCGAGACAATGCGTGAGGCTTACCTCCGCCGCTTTGCCGAACAGCGGGACGGATTGCGCAGACTGGCCACGCAAATGGGCTGGCGGCTGGTGACGCATACAGTCGGAACGTCCAGCCTTGAAGGCGCCGCCCGGCTGAAGGCGCAGGTCGAGACGTTCGGGGCCAAGGCATGACCTCGCTCGGCCCATTCCTGCTCGGCGCGCCGTGGGCGCTTGCCGCTTTGGCCGCGCTGCCAATCATCTGGTGGATCCTGCGGGCAACGCCCCCTGCCCCACGTCATGCGGAATTGCCGTCGCTACAATTGCTCGACGGGATCGAGCCGCAGGAAGAGACACCCGCGCGCACGCCGTGGTGGGTCTGGCTGATCCGTACGCTGGCGATTGCCGCCGCGATCCTCGGCCTGTCCCAACCCGTCTATGCGCCGGGCGCGCAGACCGAGACTGTGGAAGGCACCGGCAGTCTGCTGATCGTGGTCGACAATGGCTGGCCGTCTGCGCCGCGCTGGCCGGACCTCGTCAATGCCGCGACCGCAACGCTGGACACGGGCAATCGCGACGCGCCGGTCCATCTGTTGCTGACCGCGCCGCAACAATTCAATCCCGACCCGGCCGAGCGTATTTCCCGCGCCGACATGGGCAAGCGCTTGACCTCGCTGAGGCCGCAGGCCTGGGCTCCGGACCGCGCCGATGCGTTGCGGCGGTTGAATGACTCAAGTTTGAAGCCTGACCGCATCTTCTGGGCAAGCGACGGCTTGCAGGGCAAGGACGGCCAGGCCTTTGCCGCGGAGCTGTCAAGTTTCGCGCCGCTGACCGTCTATGCCGCAGCGCCGACGGGCCCGGTCGTGATTTCCGGCATTCGGTCGCAAACAGATTCTGTCAGCGTGACCGCCCGCCGCGCTTCCACGCGCGGCATCGCAACCGGATATGTATCTGCCATGACGATTGATGGTTCAGCCCTCGCGACTGCGCCCCTGGAATTTGCCGATGGGCAGACCGAAGCGGCCGCCGAGTTTACCATCCCTGCCGCAGCACTCGCCCGCGTTGCCCGGTTCAGCGTCACAGGCCAGCAAGGCGCAGGTACGGTCTGGCTATGGGATTCCGCCGATCGCTCACGCCGGGTGGGTCTCGTCGATGCAGGCAGCACGGCCCAGCCGCTGCTGTCGGACATGCACTATATCCGCAAGGCGCTGGAGCCTTTCGCGACGATATCCGAAGGCAGTATCGAGAACCTTGTGGCCGCGTCCCCGGATGCAATCATCTTGAGTGATATCGGGCAGATCCTGCCGCAGGATGCCGAATTGCTGCACGCTTGGGTCGAGGAAGGCGGCGCGCTGATCCGGTTTGCCGGTCCGCGCCTCGCCGCGCAGGGCGATGACCTGCTGCCGGTTGCGCTGCGCCGGTCTTCTCGCGCGCTCGGCGGAGCGCTGGCCTGGGATGAGCCGCAAGCCATGGCGGCGTTCCCGGAGACCTCCCCCTTTGCAGGCTTGCCCATTCCCGGTGACGTGCGCATCAAGCAGCAAGTGCTCGCGCGGCCGGGGCCGGAACTCGCATCGAAGACGTGGGCGCGACTGGCAGATGGTTCTCCGCTGGTGACCGCCGACATGCGCGGCGATGGCACGCTGATTCTGTTCCACACAACCGCCGGGCCGGACTGGGCCGACCTTGCCTATTCCGGCACGTTCTCGCAGATGCTGCGCCGGTCGATTGCAGCCGGACGTGGCGAATCCGTCGGCGATGCGGAGGGGGCTTACGCCCCTTTCCTGACCCTGGACGGCTATGGGCGCCTGTCGGCCGCGGGGGCCAATGCCGCGCCCTTGAAGGCCACCGATTTTGCAACGACCGAACCGTCTGAAGCTCACCCACCGGGGCTCTATCGTGGGCCAGCCGGATCGCGCGCCCTGAATGCGGGTGCCGGCAAGCGGCCGGAGCTGATCGCGAACTGGCCAATTTCGGCTCGTCTGCTGGGCGATGCCGAGGCCCGGTCGTTGCGCCTTGCAGGGCCGTTGCTGACCCTTGCTGCCGTATTGCTGGCGCTGGACCTTTTCATCGCCCTGTTCGTGGCCGGACGGCTGCGCCGGTTTGGCAAGGGCGCAGCGATGGCATGTGTGGTGGCTGGTGGCGCGCTGGTCGCGGTGCCGACACCGGATGCGGCGGCCCAACCCTTCCAGTATGAATTGTTGCCGGACGGCACCTATCGCCGAGTGGACAATAATCCGCAGACGATCCGACTGCCGCCCAACGGAAACGCGACCCAGAAGGAGATCGACGCGGCGCTGGAGATGCGCCTGGCCTATGTGGAAACACCTGACCGTTCGCTCAATGCGCGTACGCGCGCCGGCCTGTTCGGTCTGTCCAATATCCTGCGCCTGCGTACGTCCGTCGAACCGGCTGATCCCCATAGTGTCGATCTGGAGACCGACGCGCTTGAGCTGTACCCGCTGATCTATCTCAACATACCCGACTCCATGCCGCCGCTGTCGGACACTGCGATTGCCCACCTCAATACATACCTGCGCTCTGGCGGGGCGCTGGTGATTGATACGCGCGCAGGCGGAACGATTGGAACGCAGACCGATGTGACCCGCCTGGAGACCTTGCTGGAAGGGCTTGATGCACCGCCCTTGCAGACGGTGGGCGAAAACCATGTTCTGACGCGAACCTTCTATTTGCTGGACGACTTTCCGGGGCGCTATGCGCAGCGCAATCTCTGGATCGAGCAGGCGGGCGATGCCAGTGCACCGCGCGGCGACGGCGTTTCACGCCTCATTATCGGCGATGCCGACTGGGCTTCGGCCTGGGCCGTGGATGAACAGGGCCGCGACCTCTATTCCGTGGACGGCGGAGCGCAACAGCGTGAAATGGCGAGACGCTTCGGCGTGAATTTGGTCATGTATGTGCTGACTGGAAACTACAAGGACGACCAGGTGCACATCCCGGCTCTGCTGGAACGTCTCGGCAATGGCGACGAAGAGCAGCTGGATGAAAGCCCGGTCCGCCTGCCGACCCGCATTCCCGATGGAGGGCCGCAATGATTGACGCAACGCGCCTCGGCTTTGAGCCCTTTCTTGGCTGGCCGATCCTGTGGGCAGTCGTGGCGCTTGCTGCGCTGGCATGGCTCGCTTATGCGTTTCTGCGCGGCAAAGCGTGGCTAACGCGAGGGCTGGCGCTGACTTTGCTGGCTGCGGCATTATCGAACCCCTCACTCGTACAGGAAGAGCGTGAGCCCCTGCCCTCGGTGGCGGCGATCATTCTCGACCGGTCCGAAAGCATGGAGTTCGGCGAACGCAAAGCGACGGCCTCAGCGGCTTTCGCCGCGCTGAATGCTGAACTGGAAGCGGACCCATCCCTGGAAGTGCGCATCCTGGAGAGCGATCCGGGTGCGGATGGCACCAATCTCTATGGCGCGCTGGAAGGCCTGATGGCTGATGTCCCCCGCGACCGGATTGCAGGCGCCATCCTGATCACTGACGGACAGGTTCATGATTTGCCGGAACCGGACTCTGACGAACGCCATATCGGCCCTTTGCATGGGCTGATCGTAGGCGACCCCAACCGGGGTGATCGGCGCGTGTCGATTGTCGATGCCCCGGACTTTGGCATCGTGGGCGAAATGGCTGAATTGGTCGTGCGGGTGGATGATCCCGACCTGCCAGACGGTCGGCAGGTGGAGATTGAACTGTCTGTCAATGGCGGCACCCCGCGCCGGATGAATGTGACGCCCGGCGAGAATACGAGTGTACCGATCGAGATTGAACGACGCGGCGAAAATGTCATCGTGGTCGAGACGCCAGAGGGACGCGAGGAGCTGACACTGGCCAACAATCGCACGGCGGCGACCCTTTCTGGAGTGCGCGACCGGCTGCGCGTGCTGCTCGTCACCGGCAAGCCGAACCAGGCGGGCCGGGTTTGGCGCGACCTGCTCAAATCCGATCCTTCGGTGGACCTTGTCCACTTCACCATCCTGCGCCCGCCCTACAAGCTGGACTATACGCCGACCGAAGAGCTTGCCCTGATCGCCTTCCCGACCGAGGAATTGTTCGAGGAGAAACTGGAAGAATTCGACCTGATCATCTTTGATCAGTATGAGCGCCGGGGTGTGATCACCCAGTCTTACCTCGCCAATATGTCCCGCTATGTGACCGAAGGCGGCGCGCTGTTCATTGCAGCGGGCGAGCCGTTTGCCGGGCCGGGTAGCCTGGCGCGCTCGCCGTTGGCTTCAGTGCTGCCTGCCTCCCCTACGGGCGATATCTATACCGGGGAGTACACACCAGAACTGACCGAGCCGGGCCAGCGCCACGCCGTGACCATGCCGTTGGCCAGCCGCGAATGGGGCGGCTGGATGCGCTATATCGATGCCGAAGCCCAAGCCGGAGATGTGCTGATGAGCGGGCCGCGCGGCAAACCCTTGCTGATCGTGGACCGCGTGGGCGATGGCCGCGTCGGCATGTTGATGACCGATCAGATCTGGCTATGGGCGCGTGGGCATGATGGGGGCGGACCGTTTGCCGAATTGATGCGCCGCGTTGTCCACTGGATGATGAAGGAGCCGGAACTGGAAGAGCGCAAGCTGAATCTTGTGGCCGAAGGCGATACAGCGCGCGTGGAACTGCGTACGCTGCTGGATAGCGCACCGCCGCTGGTGGTCGAGACGCCGGAAGGCAGCTTCCTCGAGCCGCAATGGCGCCAGGACGGGCCGGGCCGGTTCGTGGCTGAGGCGCCGATTGACCAGCTCGGCCTCTACCGCGCCGAAGCGGGCGGGCTGGAAGCGGTCGCCCTGAATGGGCCGGCCAATCCGAAGGAATATGCAGACCTTCAGTCCACGACCGAAGTTTTGCAGCCTTTGGCCGACGCGACCAGTGGCGGCGTCTTCCGCCTGAATGCCAGCGGCACGAATTTGCCGGACATTCGGCGCACCAGCGCGCGGGGAAATTCGGCGGGCGGCAACTGGCTCGGCCTGCGAGAGCGCGGCGCTTATGCCGTGCGGTCGTCTAGCAGCCAGCCTCTGCTGCCGGGGGTGATTGCGGCGGCGCTGCTGATTGGCCTGCTGCTGCTCGCCTGGCGCCGTGAAGGGCGGTGATCTAGGGGATCACCACGCCGATCACGGCACCGACGGCGAGGCCGGAACTGGCAAACTCGGTCACCACGCCCTGATTTATCTCGCGGGCAAAACTGTCCGCGTCGGATATGTCGTAGCGCGCGTAGAGGCCGATTTCGGCCTGCTGGCCAAGTGGCCTTGCCGCGCCCAGTTCGAGGCCTGCATGGGATCGATCGCCGGACTCGTCCCCGGCATCGACAAAGCCTGCGCGGGCAAGGACGTAGGCATCCCATGCACCGGATTTCCAGGAGGGGCCGGCGGAGACTTCGGCGCCGAAATCGCCCAGCGTGGCATCGTGAAACACGGCGAGCGCCGGGCTGTAGGGCAAGTCGGACGTAAAGCTTGCGGCAAGCTCCAGGCTTTCTTCATCCTCTGTTCCCGGATAGGTCAGCCAGCTTGCCGTCAGGTCCATGCTGCCGCCCTGGATGTCGAACTGGTAGCCGATGACATAGTCGGTCTCGTCCGCGAAGGCCGCCTGGTCTGCGCCGATGGGAGTCAGGCGATAGAGCCCGCCATAAAGCGTGCCATGCGCGCCGGTTGTCTCCAGCAGGAGTTCTGTTTCCAGTGTCAGCGGGCCGATCTGTTCGCCGCGATCATGCAGCCCGCTGGAAATGGCCGCCTCGCCGATGACCCGTGTTTCTGCGAGGCTTTCGGTCACGAAGACACAAGCGCTCGCAGCCAGCAGGTTCAGTTTCAGCATGGGAGACCTCCGTCATTTTTGCCTTGTCCTGACGCAAGCAGGCGGGGCGGACAAGACGGCCCGGAAAAGTCGGCGGCGAACTGCTCCTTATGCGAATTACAGTCACTTTCACTTGCACGGAGACCTGCCCGTTCATCCGGGCGAAATCTTCAAATTTCACAGCTGTAACAAGGACTTGTCCGGTGAAGCACGTTTCGCCCAAATGCACGCTGGCGAAGGCGTGGTGACCCACTTGCCCGCCCAGTGCATATTTGGCACCGCCCCATTTCAGGCCGCTCTGACCTGTTTTACAATCCGGAAAAGCCCTGTACCTAGCAGGCAATCAAACAGGGAGCGCCGCCATGGCCGAATTGACGCTGGAACAGAAAGTCGAGGAATTGTGGGCGCGCGAAGCGATCCGGGATTGCCTGTTTCGCTATGCGCGCGGCATCGACCGGGCGGATGAGGAAATGCTGCGTTCGGCCTATTGGCCGGATGGCACCGATCATCACGGGCCTTACCAGGGCAGCGCGTCGGGCTTTGTCGACTGGGCGATGAAGACGCTGCCCTATATCGAGCGGGGCATTCACCAGATCCACAACATCCTGATCGAATTCCGCGAGGGCGGCGCGGCGGTGGAGAGCTATTTCTCTGCCTTCCAGCGCCAGCCGGGCGCCGACCGCCAGATGCAGCAATGGGACATGAAAGGGCGCTATCTCGACTGGTTCGTGAAGCGCGATGGCGAGTGGCGCGTGCTGAACCGGCTCGTCGTGTTCGACTGGACCGAGGAAATGCCGCTGCCGCCGGGCACAGAGGCCGAGCGTTTCGGCCCGCGCACGCCGATTGGCGCGAGCCATCCGGAAGATGCGGTCTATTCCTTCTTTGAGGGCAAGTAGGTTCCCTGGTTTCCTGATCGGTCATCCTTCGACTTCGCTCAGGCTTCGAGGGGTCAGACATCGCAATGCGATGTCCCCGAGAAGGCCCGAAGCGCAAGCGCCGGGCTTCTGCTCCCGGTGGCTTCATCCTTCGACTTCGCTCAGGATGAGTCAGCAAGGGAGGCGGAATGAGTCCGTAAGCCGCCTCAAGAGATCAGCTCATCCTGAGCGAAGTCGAAGGAGAGCGAAGCTCGCCGCCTGTGCCTGCGACCGGAGTCGCGGATAGCGCACCGGCAATCAGACAAAATTCAGGGACACCTCAGGACGTGTCGGGCCAGTCCGCGACGGCGCGGCTGACAAGGCCCGGCAGGGCGCTGGCCACGCTGCCCAGCTCTGCGCCGAGGCGGAAATTCCCGGTGCTGGGCGGGCAGACAGGGCGCGGCTCTTGCCTTGCCTTCATCTGCGCCAGATGGCGGGCGAGCCGTCTGGCGGTCGGTGCGGGATCTTTCAGCAGGCGTTGCAGCGCGATGATGTGCGCGATCAGCGGCGCGGCCGGGACCGGCCCGGCGACGAGCGTCTGCGCGGCCCCCTTCCCCGCAAAGGCGTCCTGCCAATCCATGAGACCGGCGGCGCGCCGCCCGGTCAGGTTGAGGCGATGGACTGGTCCATAACTGGTCCCAAAAGTGTCCGTAACATCCTCTACCGTGTCGGCAAGCGCCGGGCGCGGGGCGGAGGCCGCCGCGCCGGTCTGGCCGGGACTGGCTTGCGGCAGGGGTGGCAGGTCCAGCGCCGCCGCCATCAGGATGATCAGCCGCCGGACAATCGTCTCGATGACCTTCAGCCGCCCGCGCACCCTGGCGCGCACGCGCCGCGACACCGAGTCCGGCTCCAGATGCAGCCCGGCCTGCGCCCGCACATCCAGCACCGCGCCCTGCGCGGCTTTGAGCCCCTGTTCGATGAATGCCGCCATCCCGTTCATGCAGGAGAGTCTAGGGGCGGGAGTTATCAGACGGATTTGGGAAGTGCTGTGCCACCATCAGTGCGATAAGGTATGCGCGAACTTTGAGGGAAAGCAGCAATTTTGCAGTTTTCTTAAAGTTGGAAGCAATTCACTTTTTGGGTGACAGCATCAAGGAAGCGGTAGAAAATCAAATCAGCCGGATCTACTCATAGGAACAGCATGACATCTCTTCGACCAAATCTAGTTAAACGAATAGAGCGACTTCCTAAGCCCACCAATGTGGCGAGCGCAATGCAGCCACTATTTGAAGCCGTAAGCAATTCGATCCACTCCACTCAAGCAAGATTTGGAGATGACGTATCGGAAAAAGGGCGTGTAACGGTCACTGTAAATACCAGTCGGAACAAAAATGAGGTGTGGGCCACAGTCGAAGACAATGGAAATGGCCTTAACGAGAAAAATTGGGACGCATTCACAACCACCGACACAGACAACAAAATCGAAATCGGCGGAAAGGGTGTAGGTCGCCTGATGTGGCTGGATTGTTTCGAATCAATTCGGGTAAAATCCACTTATACAAATGACGGTTCAGCCCTAAGGCGGAAGTCATTTGATTTCGTACTCGCCCTCGACAATCAAATCAGAAATTTGAGTGATGAAGCAATCGGCGAAGAAGTTGACGTCGGCTTTTTCGTTCGCTTTACGGGACTGAGAAATAATGCCTACCGGGATAAGTTTCCTGGTCGAGATAGCTTCATTTTTCAACATTTTACTTCTCACTTTTTGCCATCTTTTATTGGAGGGCGAAGCCCTCGCATCCAAGTTATAGTTGGAAGTGAATCACGCGATTACCCGGACGCAATATCTGAAATTGTCCACCGTCAGGATGATGCTATTGATCTCGATACTGCAGAGTATGGAGTTTTGACACTCACTTTAATGGAATGCAGCAAAGTCGCGAGTTCAGATCTGAAGGGAAAACACTTCGTCCACTTCATCGCCCACGATAGAACTGTTCACTCTCAATGCATAGATGGAAAGCTTGGACTCAACTACTTCGGTGAAAACAGTGACAGGGTTTTTCACGCAATCGTCACCGGACAATTTTTAGACTCCAATGTTAATCAGGAACGAACAGCGTTCACTTTTGAAGACGCAGTTATTGAGCGGATAATCAACGACGTTTGCTCACCTGAAATCGAAGTTTTTTTGGAAGGTCCAATTTCTGAATTACGAGGGCAGCAACGAGAGAAGATAGAACAGATCACTGCAACCTATCCCTCTGTAGCTTTTGGTGCCATGGAAGAACTTCAACAGCGTGTACCATCCGGAGAGTTGAAAGAAGACGCAATATACGGGCACCTAGCCCGCGAACGCTTCAGACGCGACGAGCGCCAAGCAGAGAAAATTCGACACGTGCTGACACGACTGAAAGATACATCAGTCGAAGTGGATGACTTCTTTGACGCTATTCGGGATGCCGGATCTGCAATCGAAGAAGCTGAGCAAAAAAGTCTAGCTGAATATGTTGTGCGTCGAAAAGTCGTGCTCGACTTCATTGAAATTTTGCTCGAAAAGGTTCGTGCAGACACCAAAGATAGCTCTTATCAGAGAGAAGATGTTTTGCACTCTTTCATCTGCCCAATCCGTGTTGAGACTTTGACGGAGGGAGGCAGTCAATTTTCGGCTGCCAGCTCTCACGACCTGTGGATAGTGGACGAGCGACTGACATTCGCACAGTATTTCAGCTCAGATGTTGAGTTTAGTAAGATATCCGAGACGATGGACAGCGACGAGCGAGCGGATGTTCTAGTTTTTGATTATGTGCACGGACTACGACAAACGGAAGAACCGTCAAAAGTTCTTCTTGTTGAGTTCAAGCGCCCTGGCCGAACCAGTTACAATGCCGATGAAAACCCCCAGTTTCAGATCGAACGCTATGTCAAACAACTCCAATCTGGAAATCTCACTGACATCAAAGGCCGCCCTATTAAGTTGGACGGCAATACAATTTTCTATTGTTTCATTGTCGCTGATATCGTCGGAAAAATGGACGACTGGTCTTATTCTTGGCAAAGAACCGCGAACGGACGAGGCAGAGTATATAGACCAGACAGCGGTTTTCGAGGTTCAATTGAACTCATTAGCTGGGATGACTTGATTACTGACGCTCGAAACCGAAATCAGGCATTCTTCGATAAGGCCGGAATTTCTGGGCAAAGCTTCTTCAGTTCGGAGTAGACCTAAAACCCTCTGAACACCGCTGCTTCGTCTACGGACTTCCGTGTTGAGACGACGGCATTTGCCGGGAAGGTTTCGTCGGGCCAGCCCATGGCGACACAGGTCTGGATGACTTGGTCGTCCGGGATGCCGGCCTCTTCGCGCACGACGGGGCTCTGCATAATGCCTTGCGAATTGATCACGCAGCCGAGCCCGCGCGACCAGGCCGTGTTGACGATGCAATTGACCACGCCGCCGCAATCAAAGGGCGGGATGTCGCCGCCGGCCAGCGCCTTGTCATAAGTGATGACGATGGAGACCGGTGCGTCGAACTGGCGGAAGCCGCGCAGCACCCAGTCCATGCGCTTTTCCTTGTCGCCGCGCTCAATGCCCATCGCCTGGAAAAGCTGGACGGCGATCTCGACCTGGCGATCCCGGTGGACGCCCGCATAGGGCGGGCCCATGCGAAACTCGCGGCTGTCGGGCACGCCGGCGACATTGCGCTCGACATTGCCCTTGCGGATCCGGTCCAGCACCTCACCGGCCACGACATAGAAATTCCAGGGCTGGGAGTTCATCGAGGTCGGCGCGCGCATGGCGATTTCGAGGATTTCGCGGATCAGCTCTTTCGGCACCGGCTTGTCGAGATATCCGCGAATGCTGCGGCGTGATTTGACGACGTCATCATAATTCATGGCCGGGGCCTCCCTTTGATCTTTTGTTGCATGAGCCCTAGCGCCCCTGCCCCAACGTCAAAGAAGCGGGAAGTGTGGCTAGGCGGCGGTGACGCGGCCGGAAAGCTGGCTGGCATCGCCCGCAAGGCTTTTCACCATGACGCGGGACTGGTCCTGAGGGCCGGGGAAGATGAGCTGGTGCTTTGGCGTGACGGTAAAGCCGATCTCGCCGAAATAGGCGGGCGCGCCGATCAGGATGGCGGCGGGCCAGCCCGCGGCCTTGCCGGCCTCAAGTGCTTCGCCCGTGACACTCAGGCCAAGGCGGCTGCCCCGGTGGGAGGGGCCAACGGCGACCGGGCCATAGAACAGGGCACGGTCAGCCTGCGGGCCTACCTTCAGGGGCCAGACACGGCAGACGGCAATCACCTTGCCATCCAGCACGGCGACGCGGTTGATCTCTGGCAGGGAACGGGAATATTCGCGCAGCCGCTCGGCCGTCTTGGCAAAATGGCCCGAACCGAAGGTGCGCGCGAAGAGGTCTTCGATCGCATCGGCGTGTAGGTCTGGCGTTTCGGGCACAATCTGAAGCATGGCGAGCGCGTGTACGGCGCATTGCCACCCGGTTCAAGCGACAGTTTCTTCCTGCGCCGATTTGGACGCAGTGGGTTTGCTGTATCCCTCGTCAGTATTTGACAGAGCAGCCATAGGGTTTGGAACTGGCGACTTCGACCGGTTCGCCCGCAGCCACGCTCTGCATGGCGGCGGAGACGTAATTGGTGGCAGTCTCGATGTCGGAAACGCGCGCCGACGGCGTGTCGTCAATCGCGCCCTGATAGGCGATCATGCCGTCGGCCGTGATGAGGAACATGTGCGGCGTGGTCTTGGCCTTGTAGAGGCGGCCAATGTCTCCGCTCTCGTCAATGATGACATGCTCAGGCGTCGCGCCGCGCCCTTCATTCATGTCGAGGATTTCCGCGCCGGTGCGGTGGCCCTGCTTGCCGGGGGCCGAGGAGATGATGGACAGCCAGACGACATCGCTCTCGGACGCATCCGTCTGGAGGCCCTGCATATTGGCAGGCGGCACGGCATAATGTTTCTGCACGAACGGGCAGCCATCATTGGTCCATTCCAGGACGACCCGCTTGCCGGCATAATCTGACAGGGAGACGGTCTCGCCGGTGGCGGTCGTGCCGGTGAAGTCCGGGGCGATCATGGGCTCGCTTGCATCGGGGGCGGCCTGGGCCGTCGAGGCGATCAGGGCGCCAGCGCTGAGTGCCACAGCGGTGGCCATGCCAGCAGCGAGAGAAAAGTTGCGTCGGCTCATCATGATGCGGGATCCTCCAATATGTCGTGGAGTTCGCATCATGCTCACTCAGACGTGACAAGTCCAATCACAAGCTTTTGAGACAGCACTTCCGGCAGGATTTCCGGCTCGGTCGCCCCGGCGGCATACCAGAGATACATCGGCACGCCCGCCCGCTGGCGCCGTTTCAGCTCCTCGGCAATGACCGGGTCCTTGCGGGTGAAGTCCGCCACGAGAAAAGCCACATCATGCGCGGCAAAAGCATTCTGGACGGCTTTCGATTTCAGCGTCGTCGCCTTGTTGAGCTGGCAGGTGGCGCACCAGGTTGCGGTGAAGTCCACGAAGACCGGGCGCCCCTCTGCAGTGAGTTCCGCAACGCGCTGCGGGCTCCAGGCTTCGGTTTCATATTTCTCCGCATACTGGGCGTTGCCCTCCCCTGCCGCCACCGACGAGTTCGCCGTCAGCGCGGGATAGACAAGCCCCGCGATCACCGCGATCGCGGCGACTGCCTTGGCGAGCGCGCCCCCGCCGCGTTTGGCCAGCCAGATGCCGAAGGCGATCAGCGTGCCGCCCGCCACGGTCCATGCAACCGCCGCCGGGCCAGAGACCGCACCAAGCGTCCACAGCAGCAGCGCCGCAGTCAGGAACATCGGGAAGGCGAAGAACTGCTTCAATGTCTCCATCCAGCGCCCCGGCTTGGGCAGCAGGCGTGACAGGCCCGGCACGAAGCTGAGCACCAGATAGGGCAATGCCAGGCCAAGCCCCATGGCGAGGAAGACAATCAGGACCGAGATCGCCGGACGATCCAGCACCGCGCCAAGCGCGGCGCCGAGGAAGGGCCCGATACAGGGCGCACCCACCACAGCGGCGAGCACGCCGGTAAAGAAGGCGCCCATCGAGCCACTGCGCGAGGCGAGGCTGCTGCCGGTATTCTGGATCGATGTGCCAAGCTCGAACATGCCAAGCAGCCAGAGGCCGATGACAAACATGATCAGCGTCAGCACGGCAACGGTTGGGCCGTTCTGCAGCTGGAAGCCGAGATTGGCCGTGCCGGTAGCTTCGCGGATCGCGATGATGGCGGCGGCAAGCGCGGCAAAGGAAAGGAGGACGCCGCCCGTATACCAGAGCCCGTGGCTGCGCACTTCGCTTTCATGGCCGGACGCGACCGCATGCACCATGCCCATCGCCTTGATGGAGAGCACCGGAAGGACGCAGGGCATCAGATTCAGGATCAGGCCGCCAATCACCGCCGCCAATGCGAGCGCGATCAGGCTTTTGCCACCTGCGCCGGACGATGCCGACCGGGCGGCGATGCCCGCCGTATTCTCGAAGACGCTCCCCTGATCGGCGGCAATCGTATAGCCGGCACGGTCTCCGTCCGGGGTCTCGACGACGACAATGCCCTCAAGTGCTGCTTCCAGGCTGTCATCGGCGGGCGTGAGGCTGAGCGTGGCCCCATCGCTTCCAAAACTGATCGGCTGGTCTGCCGGGTGGCTGATTTCATGGCCAAAGGGGTAGAACCGGATGTTGGAGCCGGGATCGAAGCCGCCTTCGGTTTTCAGGCTCAGCTTCCAGAGGCTGCTGCTGGCGTCGATACGCGCTTCGCCATCAAAATCACGCGGCGCTTTCGCGATCCATTTGCTGATCAGCATGCCATCTTCGATGTGCGGCTCGCTGGGGCCGACGGGCAAGGTCAGGCTCACTTCGGCGGTTTCGGGAATGCAGATTTCTTCGCAGATCAGATAATCAGCGAGGAGATTGAGCTGCACGCTGCCCATCGCATCGGCGGGAATGGTCAGCGGAAATGGCAGGACAAGGCGGTCATCATAGCCATAATCCATGATCTCCCCTTCCACGACCGGCAGCAGATGAGGAATGGGCCAGACAAAGGGGCCGATGGAGGCTTCGGTAATGTCACTGCCGTCCAGCACATCGACTTGCGGCGGCAGGCCAGCATCCCCGGCATTGCGCCAATAGACATGCCAGCCCGCATCGAGGTCCATCTTGATCGCGGCATAGAATGTTTCACCGGGCTCAACGCGTTCGCGTTCGGTAATCAGCTCGACCATGGCCCGGCCCCCATCGACGGGCTGGGCGTAGGCAACCGGCATCATCGCGATCAGGGCGGCGAGAAACGGCAGGGTGAGAGCTCTGATCATGAGAGGTCCTTTAGGCGGCATATGTACTGGTGTGCCCGTATGCCTGCGATTGGTCGCAGAATGAAGGGCCTCGCTCAAACGTGATGACACAGTGACCATGGCATGGCGCGCAAGAAAAAAGCGGCTCCGGATGGAGCCGCTTTTCCTGTTCGATGGGCGTGAAGCCTAGTTGACGGGCGCTGCGACCGCCTCGGTCGCCTGAATGCGAACCGCGCGCTGGATCACGACCTGCCAGTTCATCAGCGAAATCAGGTGCGCATAGATTGCGCCGAGGGCACCATTGCTGCGCAGTTCGAGGAATTTCTCGGTTGGCAGCGCGTTCAGCTTGTCTTCGGAAACGGCCCAATAGTCAGCGATCTTCTGCTGTTGGCCAACCGGATTGCCCTGATTGTCGCGCGGCTGGAAGGAAACCGTCTTCTGCTCCAGCAGATCCATATCCTTCAGGATGCGACCGAATTCGACGGTGGCCTGACGCTGGCGCTCGAATTCCTTACAGAATTCAATGGCGTCATTGGTGAATTTGCTCGGCTGGCCGTTTTCGAAGAAAGGCACTTCCGGCTGGTTGCTGACCATCGGCGCGGCGCGGTCGACGCACAGGACCAGACGGTCTGAGCCTTCATCAGACGCAAAGACGAATGGATAGCGGCGCACAAAGGCCGGCACGTAATGGTCGTCAGCCACGAATCCGTTATTGTCGACATACAGGTTCTGGCCCTGACGGATGCCCATCACGGCAACTGGTGTGCGTTCTTCGCCGACGAAGATCAGCGGGTAAAAACTCGCCGCTCTTCCGAATTCGGAAACCGTTACCGGTACAGCATGGGACTCCCGCAGGAACGCGAAAGGTTGTTCGATCTGTTTGACGCCAAGGCCAGCATGAGCTTCTGCAGACAGCGGCTGAGGCTGCTTGTAGAACATCACGGTGCCGGAAAGGTTCGGCTGTCCGCCCGCTGGCGGGGTTGCAGGTGTTGTGTTCACGTTGGAGACTCCCGAAATTGTTGCCGGATCGTTACCGGAAATAGCCACAGCCCACAACACCCCAAAGCGTGGGAACTACAGTCAGGAAAAGGTCATATTTCTCCAATGAAACTGCGCTTCCCAGCCTCAATGCGATCTGTTTTCCAAGGCGCTTTCAGCGGACTGGCTGTCCTGTCGCTGGCGGCTGCCTGTACGCCGGCTGTGGACGATGCGGGCACACCCCGCCGGATTGCGCGCCAGGTTGATGATCTGATGGCCTCGATTGCCGCGAATGAACTTGCTGACAATCCGGAAATGGCGACCCGGCTGGGCCTGTCCGAGGACGCCACCGGGTATGATTTCAACGCCTATCTCACCGACCGCTCCCAGGCCGCGTTTGAGCGGACACGTGTCAAACGGCTCGAAATCCTCGAAGCCTTGCTGGCCGCGCCGCGCCCGGTCGAAGGCGGGCAACAGGCCCGGCACCTCGACACGGTTATCCAGGCGTATGAGACCGCGGAATCCCTGTTTGTCGCCGGTCATGGCCAGACCGGTCTTGGCCACGCCTATCCCTATGTCGCCGATCATATGCGCGGGGCGTATATTGATGTGCCGGACCTGCTGACCGGCGCGCATCCGTTTGGCACCGCTCAGGATGCGCGCGACTATGTCAGCCGACTGGCGCAGCTTCCCGGTGCGTTGCAGGACGAGCGCCGCCGTCTTCAGGCTGATGCCCGCGCCGGCATCGTGCCGCCCGTATTCGTGCTGGAGCGTATGCAAACACTGGCGGAAACAATCGGCGCAGGGCCCGCCGAGGCACATTTGCTGGTCACGACCTTCAACAATCTCGCCTCAGGCGCGGATGGCCTCAGCCTGCAGGAGCAGACAGAACTCGCCGCCCGCGTCGACGCGCTTGTGCGCAATGACGTGCTGCCTGCCTATGCCGAGTTCGCCGCCGCGCTGGAGGCGCTGATGGACGACGCGCCGGAAGAGCCCGGCGTCTGGCAACTGCCCGGCGGGGATGTCTATTATGACGCCGCCCTGACGGCCTATACGGATGAAGGGATCACCGCCGGAGCCCTGCACGCACAGGGCTTGGCCGAAGTGGCCCAACTGACCGAAGAATTGATGGCCGCGCTGGAGGCACAGGAATTGGTTGAAGGCACGCTGACCGAACGGCTGGCGGCCCTGTCACTACTCGAAGGCCAATTGTACGAAGACACGCCGGAAGGGCGCGAGGCCCTGTTGGCACGCATGCGGACGCATATGGTTCGCGCAGAGACGAACATGGCCGAAATCATGCCCGGCATGCCGCGGACGGGCGTGACGATCCGTGCCGTGCCGGATTTTCTGCAAGCATCTGCCCCATCGGCCTTCTACAGCGCGGCCCCGGCCAATGGCTCGGCCCCGGCCCAGTTCGAGATCAATCTCAGTGATATGACGGACTGGCCGGACTTCATGCTGGCGACGCTGGTCTTCCACGAGACGATTCCGGGGCACCATCTGGAAAGCGCTCTCACCGCAGAGACCGCCAACCTGCCTTTGATCCGTCAGATGATCTGGAATGTAGCCTATGGCGAAGGCTGGGCCGTGTATGGCGAAATCCTCGCGCATGATCGCGGCCTGTACACGGACGATCCGCTGGGCCGGATCGGGTTCCTGCAGTCCATGTTGTTCCGCGCTGCACGTCTCGTGGCCGACACGGGCATGCATCGAGACCACTGGACCCGCCAGCAGGCAATCGACTACCTCGCTGAGACGACCGGGCAATCGCCAGAGGCCATGGCCCAGGAAGTGGACCGCTATGCCGTCTGGCCCGGACAGGCAGCGGCCTATTGGGTGGGCGCGCAACGCATACTGGATCTGCGCGAACGGTCCCAACGCGTGCTCGGCCCCGATTTCGATCTGGCAGAATTCCACGCCGTTGTTCTTGGCGGCGGACCGCGCCCCCTCTCCCTGCTCGAACGAGATGTGGAGCGCTGGTACATTTCGAAAGTCGACCTGTCGAACTAGGCTTTTTGCCACAAACTATCCGGGCTTCGCCTTATTGACGCCATGCGCGGCTTACCATTCTGTCACCTCAAGGACGCAATGAGGAGGGACATCATGCGCATGCGAGGAATGGTTCTGGCCGGAGTGGCCGCCGCCGCAATACTGACAGCTTGTGAAACGAGTGAGACCGGTCAGGCAGGCGACGCGGAGTTGCAAACGGTAACTGTCACGGGCAGCCAGCAGGACTCATCCGCGCCGCCCCCACCGCCCCCTGCTCCGCCACCGCCGCAAATGGTGATGGAATCCCGGGCCATGGTCGGCAAAGCAATGGCCGCACCAGTGATCCTGGCGCCCGCACCCGAATTCCGGGACCAGTATGAGGATGTCGAGCAGAACCCGGTCAAGCTGGTCAGCGAAGAACCGGTCTCGACCTTCTCGATTGATGTCGACACGGCCTCCTATGCCAATGTGCGGCGCTTTCTGGAAGACGGCATCCTGCCGCCCAAGGATGCCGTGCGCATCGAGGAGCTGATCAATTATTTCGACTATACCTATCCCCAGCCCGCCGAAGGCGAGGCCCCCTTCTCGACCCAGGTGAATGTGATGCCCTCACCCTTTGCAGAGGGACGCGAGCTGATGCAGATCGGCATTCAGGGCCGGGACATAGACCGCGATGCCCGCCCGCCCATCAATCTCACCCTGTTGATGGACGTGTCGGGATCCATGTTCTCCGACGACAAGCTGCCGCTGGCCAAGCAGGCCATCAAGCTGATGCTGGAGGAGATGAAGCCAACCGATACGATCGCCATCGTCGTCTATGCGGGCGCCGCCGGGGAAATCCTGGAGCCGACACCGGTCAGCGAGAAGCGCAAGATTGTTGCGGCGCTGGAAGAATTGAAAGCCGGTGGCTCTACCGCGGGCGGTGAAGGCCTGCGCCTTGCCTATTCGCTGGCCGAACAGGGCCTGAAGGAAGATGCCGTCAATCGCGTCATGCTGCTGACCGATGGAGACTTCAATGTCGGCATTTCCGACCCGGAACAGTTGGAGGATTTCGTCTCCCGCAAGCGCGAGACCGGCATTTACCTGTCCGTGCTCGGCTTCGGGCGCGGCAATTACAATGATGCGATGATGCAGAAGATCGCCCAGACCGGAAACGGCACGGCGGCCTATGTCGATACGCTGAGCGAAGCGCGCAAGATTCTGGCCGATGACCTGTCGGGCAATATCTTTCCGATTGCGGATGATGTGAAGATCCAGGTGGAGTTCAATCCGGCGCGCGTCGCCGAGTATCGCCTGATCGGCTACGAGACCCGTATGCTGGACCGGGAAGACTTCAACAATGACAAGGTCGATGCCGGCGATATTGGCGCGGGCACGAGTGTCACCGCGATCTATGAGATCACGCCGGTTGGCTCAGACGCCGCTCAGATCGATCCGCTGCGCTATGGTGACACGGATACGTCGGCCAGCGATCCGTCCGGGGAATATGCGTTTGTGAAACTGCGCTACAAGGCCCCCGGCGCGGAGGACTCCATCCTGCTGGAGCGTCCTGTCACCCTTTCCGACCGTGTGGCCAGCACAGCCGCCGCCCCGCAATGGGCGCGCTTTGCCACGTCGGTGGCAGGCTATGGCGAGATGCTGAAAGGGGGAGAGGCCCTCGGCACCGGTTTCGGCTGGGAGGAAATCCGAAATCTGGCGAATGGCGCCAAGGGCCCGGATGAATTCGGCTATCGCGCGGAATTCGTACAACTGACCCGGCTGGCAGAAACGGCCGAAGCACAGGCCGCCCTGAACAGGCCGGGTCAGGAAATCGAATAGATCAGGCCGCGATGGGTGCGGCGTCGGCCCGGCTGCGATCCGTTACGCAGACCGGGCTGAAGCCGGCCTCGATATCGTTCACGATCAGGCGGCGCGTGCGCGCATCGAATTCCGTGGCGAGGAAGACCGCCCGCGCGCCGTAGCGTTCGGCATCGGCGAGTGCCCAGATTGGCTGGACGTCGTTTGGCTTGCCCGACAATTCAATCGTGCGGATGATGCGCCATCCATATGTGTCCGGAGCGGCAAACAATGCCACGCCTGCCGTGCGCGCCCAAGGCGCATCCAATGGAACGCGTTTGAAATCCCAGGCTTTGCCTGACCGTCCCCGAAATCTTACGTCGATACCCATGTTCATGCTCCGTTCTGATGAGCATGTTCCTATAATGTTCCAGAACGTTCCGCAAGAATTTTTTAGTTAACAGCGTGTTAACGCATTCGATCGAATTTCACTCAATGACGCGGAAACGGCTGCGGTCGAAAACGCGCAGGACTTGCGACAGTTCGCGGCCGCGGCGCAGCACCTGACCGGCCTGTCCGTAGACCACATACTGGCCCTGCATGTTTGCGAGATGGGGCTGTTTCTCGATCCGCCAGGTGGGGTTTTCGGCGTGTCGCCTGAAAATGGCAAAGATCGCGACGTCCTTGTGCATGCCAATGGCATAGTCCCTTGCCTTGCCGGCCATGACCAATCGGCCATAGACGTCGAGAATCGGTTGGAGTTCGGTCTTGTGAAAAGCGATTCGCGGTTCCGGGGGCGTTATCCGGTGCGTGTTTTCAGCCATTTTTCCCTTTCTGGTTTCTCCTGAGACGCGAAAAGGTGGCTGGTAAGCTCGCCTAACCGCGATTTAATGCAAAACGGGGGTAATTGGGGCAGTTTTGCCATGTTTACGCCTTGCGTCCGCCCCCGACGACAATCATCTTCTAATTGTCGGACGGAGGTGTTCAGCAGACACCCCGGACCCATCAGCCCCCCCAGCCCCCTGGGGCGTTTGTTCAGCTTCTGTCCGACAACTTACCCTTCCCTGACAATTAACCTACGCCTTCGTGGACCCATTGGGCCGCGAGACCGGCAATACGTCAAGCAATGGCTTGGCAATTCGCCCGAGATTCCGGCCGATGCCCGAGGCAAGGCTGAGACGCCGGTCGATATAGGTATCGAGCTGTTCATCCGACGGCTGGTCGAGCCAATACATGATGATCGGCGGGATCACCGCCGCCAGCAGGCCGCGCTTGGAATAGCGATTGTAATCCTCTGATGTATCGCCCGCCTCGTCCCAGACCATGTCTGCGATGCGCCAGGTCCGCTGGACCGCAGAGGCCGCGCCCCAGGGCAGCAGGCCCCGAACGGCGGCGCGGCGGACCGCTTCCCGGTTCGGCTCCAGCGCAGCAAGCCATGCCAGAACACCCGCCTTTACGCGCGCGGGCGTCTTGAGGGCCGAGATATCCTGATCCGCAAGCGCCTCGCGAGCCGCCTGCCCCGCCCGGTCAAAGAAGGCGTCAATCAAGTCGGGTACGCCATTTGGCGCCGCCAGCGCCTGTTCGCCCTCGCTGAGGCCTGCCTGTTTGGCGGCCCTGGCCGCTGTGGCCTCTGTCCAGCCATCGAACGGCACGTCCGGCAGCATTGCGTCCAGCCAGCGGAACCTAAGGACTTCGGACGGTGTTTGTGTCATAACTGAACCTGATGGCTTTAAGGGCTTGGCCAATCGGCCAGAGCCGTGATATAGGCCCCGCTTCCGAGGTCTGTAGGCCTCAACCGAATTGAATCGGGGCGACGCCCCTAACGAATGGAGAAGAACAATCGTACAGATCGTCGTCCGCGATAACAATGTCGAGCAAGCTCTGCGCGCGCTGAAGAAGAAAATGCAGCGCGAAGGCCTGTTCCGGGAAATGAAGGCCCGTCAGTACTTCGAAAAGCCATCCGAGAAGAAAGCTCGTCAGCGCGCTGAAGCGGTTCGCCGCGCCCGCAAGCTGGCTCGCAAGCGCGCCCAGCGCGAAGGCATCGTATAGACGCCTCTCCGGATTACCGGTTTCCATAAAAGCCCTGCCAGTTCGCGCTGGCGGGGCTTTTTGCTTTCGGAGTTGATTTGGAGCGTGGTCGCGATCAAGATCATCGCCATCGGCAAGCTGACAGTCAGGCACGCACATGACCCTCAATGAACAGATTGCTGCGCACTATCGCCACGGCGATTTGCTGCAGGCAATCGAGGACGGCCTGTCGAATCTTGGACTGGGTCCAAACAGGGTCACGGTCGACGATTTGGGACCGGTTGACGAATTTCATATTGGTGGCCGCATCGCCAGCACGCACTTTCTCGACCAGCTTGATATCAATGCAGGCATGACAGTGCTGGATATCGGGTGCGGCCTTGGCGGTGGGGCGCGGTTTGCGGCGGCCACTTATGAGGCTCAGGTCACAGGCATTGATCTCACACCGGAATATGTGGAGACGGGTCAGGTGCTGTGCGATTGGGTGGGACTGTCCGACCGGGTGTCTCTGAGGCAAGGCAGCGCATTGTCCATGCCCTTTCCTGATCGCGAATTCCAGCGTGCCTACATGATGCATGTCGGCATGAATATCGACGCCAAGGAGGCCCTGTTTGCCGAGGTTCACCGTGTCTTGGACTCAGGTGCGCGGTTCGGCATTTACGATATCATGCGAACGGGCGAAGGCGACCTGGCCTATCCAGTGCCATGGGCCGGCAGTCGCGACACGAGCTGGCTCACTGGGCCGGAAGGCTACAGGAAAGCGCTTGAGGCAGCCGGGTTTGAGTGTCTGACTGAGAACAACCGGGGTGCTTTCGCACTGGATTTCTTCCGCAAGATCCGGGAAGCCAACGCGACCCGTGGCGGTCCGCCACCGCTCGGGCTTCACACATTGATGCAGCACAGCACAGCCGAGAAGGTAGGAAACATGGAGGCAAATATCGCCGCAGGCCTCATCGCACCTGTCGAAATGATTGCGGTAAAAGGCTAAAGCGCGCTGCGCCGACAGCAACAGAGATTCAAGCAGTCGGGGCTTTTTTGTTTTTGGGGCGACCGCTTTCGGCGTCGGAGGGGATATTATCTATCAACCAGAGGCATCTTCTCGCAAAACAAAACGCCCGCGCTCAGCGACCGACGGATATGGGTCAGTTTCTAACTGTCTAGCAATTTCGAGTTCAAATTCGGTGAGGTTACCTTTCTTGGTGATAAGTCCGTCACCAGCAACCCTGCGGACAGAAGCTGCCGGATCGTTAGCCGCCGCTTCGATTAGCTGAGCCTCAGATAGTGCGTGATCGATTGAGCGGATCGATAGTTTTGGCTCTTTCTCTCGTTCTCCGAGAGATTTGTCAGTCCATCGCCACTGCCACCCCACCAGCCAAACCGCTTGTCGTTGGATGAGCATTCGGTGAGCTAAAGCGCGAACAGCAGGTTGTACTGCCTGCTTTGCCAGTCGAGGTAAGAACTTATCCAATGCGGGACGCCGACTTGCTTGTCGAAGAATTGTGGCAGCGGGACCGCTATCGGCCCTTTCGATTGTATCAGCTAAGCGCGACGCAACGGATTCGCGGTCCGTGATAGTATCCAAGACTTGAAGGTCGCGGTCTTCCAATCGCCCCCATGTGGACCGAACTGGCAACAATACCCAAGCAACGGACACGACAATCTCGGTATCCGATTCGGCCAAAACCTCTTTGACAGCAATTCTAGCGGCCTCTCTTACTTGAGGAACCCAGTCGTTTAATCTGCGCAGCAGAATGGCCAGTAGAAAAGCGGTTGGTGCTCCGGATTTAATTGTTCGAAGCGATCTCTCGCGTCGGAATCCATCGCCACTAAACAGATCAAACCAAGGAAAGACGAAGCGGTGATCCTTTCGTTGTTTCCATAACTGACGTCGACCGAGCTCGTATTGCGCTTTATATATTATCGACCTTATTTCGCTCTCGCATTGGGCGATGTGCTTCAAATTTATTGAGTTGGTCTGTTCTACAAATGAGGCAAGCGCATCATCATCTAGCTTCCCTTTGAGAATTGATGCGGCAACGTTGAACACTGCGTCGTGCAGGGGAGGCGATAACTTGAACTTCGACATGACCTAAAGAGCTATGTAGCACTATGCTGTAGCAGGGAAGACTCGGATGCTTGGGTATTTCCCCTCCTGCCCCAAAGAAGACTAAAGCGTGGACTTCGCCCTAAACCGCCTTCCCTTTCAGGCCGACCATCCGCTTGAGCATGCCGCCCATGTCGCCGATGCCGGCGCCGTGGACGGCGCCTGCGCGGTAGACCTTGGTGGACAGCCACAGGATGAGCAGGGCGAACCCGGCCATCAGGCCCATCTGGGCGAGCACTTCCCAGAGCGGCGGATCATGCGGCATGCGCAGGATCAGCAGGAAGGGCGTGAAGAACGGAATCCATGAGGCGATGTCGACCAATGGAGAGCCCGGATCCTGAAAGGCGATGAAGATCGCGAACATGGGTAGCATGAGCAGGATCATCATTGGGCTGAGCAGGGTCTGCGCTTCCTGAATCGTATCGCAAAGCGAACCGAGCGCCATGAAGATCATGCCGTACATGATATAGCCGAGAATGAAGCTGATCAGGCCCGGCACGATGATGGCCGGATTGGCAAGCGTCGCCAGGAATGGCTCGATAATGCTGCCAACACCCGGAATCTGTGTCGCGACCAATGTGCCGCCCGCAAAGGCAAACAGGCCCCAGGACAGCATCATGGTGGAGGTGACCGCGAACACGGCGAGCATCTTGCCTGCCAGCAATTCCGGCAGCTTTACCGAGGTCAGCAGTGTGTCGAAAATCTTGTTCGAGCGCTCCTCGATCGTGCCCATCAGCAAGTACTGAATGATCGAGAACACCATCAGCCAGAGGAAATAGGCGAGCCCGCCCGCGACGAACATCGGCGCGCGGTCGGCCATCGTCACTTCGGCGCCGGTGGCATCCTGTTCCTCGATCGTGCGGATACGGCGTGCCGGCACGTCAAAGGCCGCATCATCCACGTTCTGGAGGAAGTCTTCGCCAAGCCCGGCTTCGTTGAGCGCATCGCGGCGGGCAAGGCGCAGCATGGCATCCTGGGCGAGATAGCGCAGCTGGTCGACATTGACGTCGTCGCTCCAGTATTCGAGCTCGCCGCCATCTTCGGCCAGCACAAAGGCCGCAAAGAGCGGCTTGTCGCCGAGCGGACCGGAGACCAGTTTTTCACCGAGCAGATAGGGTCGCAATCCGTCAATGGAATCTGCGGGCGCGGGCACCGGGATGAATTTCCGGCTGGCAATGCTGGCTCCTTCGGCGGCGGCGCGGGCTTCATCCTCGCTCATGACGGGCAGGTCCAGCTGTTCGGCAAGTTCGCTTGTACGTTCCGCATTGGCCATTTCCCGGCGCTGGAACTCGGCTTCGATCGCCTCGGCATAGATGCCACCCGGCTCGATGACGGCATAGTAGCGCACCGGCGAGGATTGCGCCGCAAAACTGGCGAGCGCCGCACCGATGATCATGAAGAGCGGCACAGCCGCCAGGCTCAGCCAGAAGCCCCAGGCCTTTACATAGCCAAGATAGTCCCGGCGAAAGATCAGCAATATGTTGCGCATCAGGCGGCCTCATCTTCTGCAAGCGATGCGGCCAGAGCGGCTGCATCTGCCTCGCCCACCAGCGACACGAACACGTCGCGCAGGCGGGCCTCTTCGGGCGCAAAGCCGGTAATCGGTGCGCCGGCCTCAATTGCGGCGCGCAAGGCGTCCTGCGCCTCCCGGCCCGGCGGCAGATCGATCCGCCAGGTCTCGCCATGTCCGGCATCTGTCGTGCGGACCGCCTCGAACCCTTTCGGGCCGAGTGCGCTCGACAGATCAAACCCGTTCTCGACGGAAATCCGTGCCCCCTGCCCCAGCGTGGCAAAGGCCTCCTTCAGCGTTCCGTCCAGAACCTTGCGCCCCCGCGCCATCATCACGATGCGGTCGCAGAGGCGTTCGGCATGTTCCATGACATGGGTGGAGAACAGGATGGTCGCGCCGCGTGCATGCTCGGCACGGACAAGATCTTCAAGGGCTTGCTGGTTGACCGGATCAAGGCCTGAAAAGGGCTCATCCAGGATCAGGAATTTGGGCCGGTGCGCCAGCGTGGACAGGATCTGGACCTTCTGTGCCATGCCCTTGGACAATTTCGAGATGCGCGCGCGGCTGAATTCCTCAAGGCCCGCAGCGCTGAGCAGTTCGTCAGCGCGCGTCCGCGCATCATGCGCTGACAGGCCCTTCAGGCGCGCAAAATGGCTGATCGTGTCGCGCGCGGTCATCTTCTTGTACAGGCCGCGCTCTTCCGGGAGGAAGCCGACCTGCTGAAGCGCGCGGACATTCGGCCGCGCACCGAACAGTTCCACCTCGCCTGAATCCGGCTCCATGATCCCGAGTCCCATGCGCAAGCTGGTCGATTTGCCAGCGCCGTTCGGGCCGAGAAAGCCGATGATCTGGCCGTCCGGCACTTCAAGGGACAGGTTGTCCACGGCGGTAAATGTCCCAAACCGCTTGGTGACAGAGGTCATGATCAGGGGCGATGAGGGCATCGGCATGGCGTCCTTGTAGGCAATCGACGTCAGGTCGTTAGTGTTTGTCGATATGGATTACCCTCAATCGCCCGAAACGCCTTGCCAAGCCCTTAAAGGAGTCGCAGCATCATTCCAGATGAAGACGATGCCTCCCCTTTCAGGACTGGATCGCCTGACAAAAGATGCAGGTGCTGACGGAATCCGGCGCCCGCCTGGTTCCCTTGAGAAATACGCAGAACAGTTGGCCCGGATCGAATCCGCCCTCGCCCGCATGGAAGCGGGGCGCTATGGCCTATGCACAGGATGTGACGCCAGAATCCCGCTGACACGGCTCAAGGCTGATCCGGCCATCGCGACATGCGCCGATTGCAAGGAACCGGAAAACCTGTCGATCTGAGTGTTCTAAAGGACGAGTCCGAACAGTGCGATGAACAGCTGGACGACCAAGGCCAGCACCACCATCAGCACGACAGTGGCCATCCAGCGGCCACCCAAATTCATGACCAGACCGGAGACAATGCCGAATACGGTCATCAGGCCGAGGGCAATCATCCAGTTCATGCCAATGGCAACGGCGAGCGTTGCATAGCCGACGGTCAGGATGATGAGCAGGCTGCCCCAGATGCTTCCCACCATGAAACCATCCCAAGTCGCCTTCTGGGCGCTGATGTCCATGTCTCCACGATGATATTCACTGGCAGCCATTTAGGGCACTCCCCGTCAAAAACCTTGTGACCTGCGTAATATATCAGGGCGAAGCAGGGTCAAGCGCGTCAAAGCGCTCCAGTTCAGTTTAGTTGCTTGTTCGATTTGGGCCGCTTGGGCGTCATTGCCCGTGGCAAGGGCGCTGCGGGGATACCCTCTTCACGCAGGGCTTCGGATTCTTCGGCAGAGGTTTCGCCCCAGATCGGCCGGTTGTCGGTCTCGCCATAGAACATCGAACGCGCCTCGTCTGCGAAGCTGTCGCCGACATAGTCGAAGTTGCGCGAGACGTGGTCGCGTGCCTTCGCAAGAAATTCCCGCGCCATCGCCGCCTCATCCGGCGCGGCCTTGCGACCGTCGGATGTACGCACAGACGGCGCCATGATCTGTTTGACCACATTCTCGCCGCCGCACATCGCGCAGCTGACAAGGCCCCGGCTGGACTGGTCGTCAAACGCCGAAGACGACGCAAACCATGCCTCGAAGTCATGGTCGCAATCGGAACAGATAAGCGCGTAACGGATCATGGCTGCCGCGGATTATGCGCCGAGCAGGGAATCCAGCTTCCCGGCCTTTTCCAGTGCCATCATGTCATCACAACCGCCAACATGTTTCTCGCCGATAAAAATCTGCGGGAAGGTGCGACCGCCCCCAGACCGTTCGACCATTTCGGCTTTTTTCTGCGCATCCATTCCGGCGTCGATTTCATTGAAATTGACGTTCTTGGATTTCAGCAGGGAGACGGCGCGCGTGCAGTAAGGACAGAACTGGCGCGTATAGATTGTGACATCAGCCATTGAGGGGCTCCTGAATAGTTTCTTCCGGTTTTATATGGTGACATCCGTTTCCCGCACAACGCGCGCAAGCACCAGCACGTCGACTTGTCGCGCGCCTGCCTGTTTCAGGGCACGCGTGCAGGCAGACAGGGTCGCACCCGTCGTCAGGACATCATCCACCAGCAGGATACGCTTGTCGTGCACATGGGTTGCAGCGCGGTCGGAGACTTTGAATGCCCCCGCCACATTGCGACGGCGAGCCTTCGCGCTGAGCCCACCCTGAGTGGGCGTGCGGCGGCGGCGTTTCAGGACATCGACGCGGCAGGACAGGTCGGCACGGCGGGCAATACCCTGTGCCAGCCAGGCTGACTGGTTGAAGCCTCGACTGACAAGGCGCGTATAGTGCAGCGGCACGGGCACGATCAGATCGGCTTCGGCGACCAGTTGCCCCCCCGCCCGGTGCATCCAGCCGGTCATGACATGCAGCCCGTCCCGGCGGCCGGATCGTTTGAGGTCAAGCACGATGCGGCGACTGGCGGCCTCATAGACGAGCGCCGCGCGGGCCCGGTCCCAACGCGGCGGGCGGGCGATACAGGGCGCACATTGCGCCCCTGGCCCAAGGTCCAGTTCCATTGGCCGGCCACAGCTTTCGCAGACAGGATCGGAAAGGAACCCGATGGCGGCGAATTCGGACGGCGAGAGCGGCCCCTTGCCTGCGCCGCGCTGGCCACTGACGAGGGAGCGTTGGGGCCAGAGAAATTCAGCCGCGCCGCGCATTAGCCCCTTTGCCATGCGGGCCCGGTGGTCCATATCGCTGCTCATGCCTTCCCCGGTCCCCCCGAATTCTGCGCCGCCCCGCCTGTTCGACCGCGAACGGGTGGCCCGTAATCGCAGCCGGGCCGCAGCCAGTTTCAAAGAATATGACTTCCTGAAAGCGCGCGTGTCGAGCGATATCGCGGACCGGTTGGCGGATACGTCTCATTCCTTTGATCGCGCCTTTGATCTCGGCGCACATGATGGCCAACTCGCCAAACTGCTTCAGGCCAGCGACCAGGTCGGGTCTGTCGAAGCCGGGGATATATCCAGCGGCATGGTGGCGCTCAGCCGGGCCGGCGGTCTGAACGCAGAGCAGGTGGATGAAGAGGGCCTGCCATTTCCACAGGCCAGCCTGGACCTGATCGTGTCGGCCCTGTCCCTTCATTGGGTGAATGATTTGCCCGGTGCGCTGGTGCAGATCCGTCAGGCGCTGAAACCGGACGGCTTGTTCCTGGGCGCGCTATTCGGTGCGGGCACGCTGAGTGAGCTGCGGGCCAGCCTGATGGAGGCGGAAACGGAACTGACCGGCGGCGTCGCGGCACGTGTCTCCCCCCTGCCCGGCCTGCGCGATATGGCGAGCCTGATGCAACGGGCCGGCTTCGCCCTGCCAGTCGTTGACCGCGATCAGGTTGTGGTCCGGTACGGATCACCGATGGGCTTGCTAGCCGATTTGAAAGGTATGGGCGAGCGGGCGGCATTCGCAGCCGGGACAATGCGGCCCCTGCCGCGCCGTGTGCTGATGCGTGCCATGGAAATCTATGCAAATGACTATAGCGATCCGGACGGGCGTGTGCGCGCAACATTTGAAGTGGTGCATATGTCTGGCTGGAGCCCGGCAGACTCCCAACCCAAACCGCTAAAACCCGGAAGCGCCAGGGTCAGCCTCGCCGACGCTGTACGAAATCACAAATCTTCCTGACGTCTGGTCGCAAGACCTGACGAGTGATCGATCAGGACATTTCCGTTTCAACGGTTGTGAATGTCTGGTTGATGGATGTGGCCACGGCCACGAGGCCGCCCATGATCGCAACGGCGATCAGTCCTACCAGAAGTCCGTATTCCACGGCGGTTGCGCCCGTATCGTCACGCAGGAAGCGGCGTATCATTGTATTCGAGGCCATCATGTTCGCTCCGAGTCTGTCTAGTTACCCGAGAGCACGTCAAACAGGGGAATGTCTGCCGCAGGCGCCGGATAGAGATGAAGGTCCGATGATCTGACCCAGGCCAAGGCCTGTCCTTCCCTGGGCGAAAGCTCGCCTTCCCAACTCTCCGTTGAGAACAATGGCATCAAAAGGTGAAAATCTGGATAAGCATGACTGGCAAAAGTGATCGGTTTCAGAGAGGTCTCGTCCACCATGATGGAGAGTTCTTCCTGTAATTCCCGCACCAGCGCCCGCTCTGGCGTCTCACCTGTCTCGACCTTTCCGCCTGGGAACTCCCAGAGGCCCGCCATCGGTTTGCCAGCGGGGCGTTGAGCCAGCAGGATACGGCCTTCGGCATCATAGAGCGCAGCGGCGACCACAAGCACCATTCTACGCGTCATGTACGATAGGCTCCGTTGATGTCGACATAGCCATGCGTCAGGTCGCAGGTCCAGACCGTGGCAGACGCCTCGCCCACGCCGAGGTGGACACGGATGGTGAATTCCGGCTGGGCAAATACCCCGCCGGCGGCTGCTTCGCTATAGTCCGGCATGCGCCCGCCCGCAGAGGCAACCTGGACATCATCAAACCATATGGCGAGCTGGTCCATGTCTATCGGCTCAAGCGATTTGCCAACGGCCATCACGATCCGTCCCCAATTGGCGTCTCCGGCAGCCATGGCCGTTTTTATGAGGGGCGAGTTGGCAATCGAACAGGCGACCACCTTTGCGGAGGTTTCCGACACTGCGCCTTCGACCGTGATTGTCACGAACTTGCTGGCCCCTTCCCCGTCCTTGACGATGAGGTGGGAGAGGTCGAGGCAGACCTGCTTCAAGGCGGTGGCGAATTCGGCGAAACGGGGATCGTCCCGTGTGGCGATCTCGGCCATGCCGTTGGCGCCGGTGGCGAATACCATCAGTGTGTCGGATGTCGACGTGTCGCCATCCACCGTGATGTTGTTGAAGGTCTGGTTCGTTACCTCTTCTAACAGACCTTGCAGCAGGTCTGGCGCGATGGCGGCGTCAGTGAAAACATAGGCCAGCATGGTCGCCATGTTGGGCGCGATCATGCCCGAGCCCTTGGCGATGCCGGCCAGATTGACGTTCACGCCGTCAATCTTGGTCGCAAGCCCTGCGCCCTTGGGAAAAGTATCAGTCGTCATGAAGGCGCGTGCCGCGGCTTCCCAGTCAGGAGCCGAAAGCTTGCCCGCAAGATCGGGCACGAACGCGCCGACATAGTTCGGGTCTGGCAGGGGTTCGCCAATCACGCCGGTCGCTGCGAGGAAACATTCCTGTTTTTCCACGCCCAGCGTATCGGTCAGCGCCTTGAGGGTTGCCTCGTTCTTGAGAACGCCCTTGGCACCGGTGAAGGCATTCGAGTTGCCCGAATTTGCGATCAGGGCCCGGGCCTTGCCGGCACCTGACTTCAAGGCCTCCCGGCACCAGATGACATCCGCCGACGCGGTATGAGACAGCGTGTACACGCCGGCGCAGTGGGTACCTTCCTCAAAGCTGAAGAGGAACACATCATCGCGCGTCATGCCACGTGCCGCATAGAAGCCGCGCGAACCGGTGGCCGCGCGCACACCCTTGACGACCGGCAGGTCTGGAAAGCGAGCCGGGGCGAAGGGAGATGGGGTCAGTTTCAAAGTTCACGTCCTTGTTCATCAGATGCGGGCTGCTCTTTGAGGAGATCGCCGTCGCTTTCAAGCGAAAGTGCGGCATCCGGGACAATGTTTGTCGATTTCTCGCCCTTTTCGATCTGCGCTTCGGTGCGCAGGCGTCGCAAGATCTTGCTGACCTGGTTGAGCGTCAGGAAGGTCACGATCTCCGGCCGCATCTCGGCGCGGGTCTTGGGTGGGCTGGTTCGGCGATCCTTCACCTTCAACAGGTGCCAGCCATCGGCAGACAGGAAGGGTTCAGAGACTTCGCCGACCTTTGTGTTGGCGATCACGACCGGGAACGGATCTGCCATATTGTTTGGCGCGACATAGCCCAGGCCCCCATTCTCCATGCGCGTGGTGGTATCAAGCGAGTTGGAGACGACGAGGCTTTCAAACGTGGCGCCGTCCTGAATTTGCTGATGAAGTGCCCGGGCCTCTTCCTCGGTTTCAACCAAGATATGCGCGATCGAGACTTCGTCGTCCTCCTGCTGGAGGGCGACCTGCTCCTTGTACATGGCCTCGATGCTGTCCTCATTCACTTCAGACGCAACCAGGCTCTCCACGAGCAGATTTCCGAGAATACGTTCGCGCGCAACTTCAAGCCGGCGCTCTGCTGCGGCGCCCTTGTCGAGCCGGCGGTTCAGCGCCTCTTGCGCCATCAATTTCTGGTCGATCAGCTGGTCCAGGACCAGATCGTAGTTTTCGTCGCCGGGGCCGAACGCGTCGCCCGGTGAAATCAGGCCGCGCGCAACGGCCTCCAGCTCAACTTCGCTGACATAAATCGGATCGCCATTCACCGTGACGGCAGCTGCGGCCTCGACCTGAATGACGGGTTCTTCTTCGACTGGCCGGTTGCAGGCGGGGACCAATAAAAGCGCGGAAGCGGCAAGCAGTGCAGGCAAAGCGCGGGGAAAGGGCTTCATAAGCAGCACGGTAAAGTCTCCTTTAGGCTGAGGGCGCTGCATTGACACCCCAATGCGGCGTTCTTAAGTCTGACCCGAACGCTGGTCGAGGGGTTTCAGCCAGCGAGTGTGCTGTGGGAGAACCCACAAATATTCTGCCGGTTCCGCTGTCAGGATTAGAGTTTTGTCGCCCCAGATCAATTGGTGCTACCTGATATGCTTTCTGTTGCCCGCAAGATTTTCGGTTCAGTTAATGATCGCAAGCTGAAGCCGCTGCACGCGCGCGTCAACCGGATCAACGCGCTCGAGCCGATGATGGAGGCGCTCTCCGACGAAGCCCTACGCGGCAAGACGGACGAATTCCGCAAACGCCTCGCCGATGGCGCCACACTCGACAGCCTGCTTGAAGAAGCCTTTGCGGTTGTCCGCGAAGGCGCACGACGCTCGCTCGGCATGCGCCATTTCGACGTTCAGTTGATGGGCGGCATGGTGCTGCACTCCGGCAATATCGCCGAGATGCGCACGGGTGAGGGCAAAACACTGGTCGCGACGCTGGCGGTTTACCTGAACGCGCTTGAGGGCAAGGGCGTTCACGTCATCACGGTCAACGACTATCTCGCCAAGCGCGACGCCGAGTGGATGAGCCAGGTCTATGGCTTCCTTGGCATGTCGACCGGCATCATTGTTCATGGCATTTCCGACGAGGAGCGCCGCAAGGCCTACGCGTCTGACATTACCTACGGCACGAACAACGAGTTCGGATTCGACTATCTGCGCGACAATATGAAATACTCGCTGGACCAAATGGCCCAGCGCGAACACCATTTTGCCATCGTCGACGAAGTCGACTCCATCCTGATCGACGAAGCGCGCACGCCGCTGATCATCTCCGGCCCGACCGATGATCGGTCCGAACTCTATATGGCGCTTGATGCCCTGATGCCGCGCCTGACGGATGAGGATTACGAACTCGACGAAAAACAGCGCTCGGTCACGTATACCGAAACCGGCACGGAAAAGATCGAAGGCTGGTTGACCGAGGCCGGCACGCTGGAAGGCTCCATGTGGGAGCCGGCGAACATCTCCATCGTCCACCATGCCAATCAGGCATTGCGCGCTCACAAACTGTATGCGCGCGACAAGGATTACATCGTCAAAGACAGTCAGGTTATGCTGATTGACGAATTCACGGGTCGCATGATGGAAGGCCGCCGCCTGTCAGAAGGCCTGCACCAGGCCATCGAGGCCAAGGAAAAGGTCGACATCAAGCCGGAAAACCAGACCCTGGCGTCGATTACGTTCCAGAACTATTTCCGCCTCTACAGCAAACTGGCCGGCATGACCGGTACGGCGCTGACAGAGGCCGACGAATTTGCCGATATCTACAATCTCGGTGTCATCGACCTGCCGACGAACAAGCCGATCCAGCGGATTGATGAGGATGATGTCGTCTACCGCACCGCAAGTGCGAAATATGCCGAGATCGTCAAGGACGTCCGCGAGTGTCATGCCAAGGGTCAGCCGGTCCTGCTCGGCACGGCGTCGATCGAAAAATCCGAAGTCCTGTCGAACCTGCTGACGACCGCCAAGATTCCACACAAAGTGCTGAACGCGCGCCACCATGAGCAGGAAGCCCAGATCGTGGCCAATGCCGGTGTGCCGGGCGCCATTACCGTTGCCACCAATATGGCCGGACGCGGTACCGACATTCAGCTCGGCGGCAACTTCGAAATGCGCGTTGAACAGGAAAAGGCCGAACAGGAAGCCAAGCTTGGCCGCGAACTGACCGAAGGCGAATTGTCCCTGCTGACCAGCCAGATCAAGGCCGACATCGAGGTCAAGAAAAAGCGGGCGCTGGACGCTGGCGGCCTCTACGTTCTGGGTACCGAGCGTCACGAGAGCCGCCGGATCGACAACCAGTTGCGCGGCCGAACAGGCCGTCAGGGTGATCCGGGTAAGTCCAAATTCTACATTTCCATCGAAGACGACCTCATGCGCATCTTTGCGGCAGAGCGGATGGACAATGTTATGCGTCGCCTTGGCATCAAGGAAGATGAGGGCATCACTCATCCCTGGATGAACAAGGCGATGGAAACATCGCAGAAGAAGATTGAACAGCGAAATTTCGAGATCCGGAAGAACGTCCTCAAATATGATGACGTGATCAATGATCAGCGTAAGGCCATCTTTGAGCAGCGCATGGAATTCATGCGCGCCGAGAATGTCTCCGACACGATCATTGATATGCGCGAAGACGTGATCAACGGCCTGATCGCCCGTACCATGCCCGAGAAGGCCTATGCCGAGCAGTGGGACATGGATGGGCTGGCCGAAGCCCTGCGCAATGATTTTGCCGTGGACATGCCTGTGAAGGATTGGGCCGCCGAAGAAGGCGTTGCCAATCAGGAAGTGGCCGAGCGCGTCCACAATGGAATCGCCAAAGTCTATGAGGCGATCACAGAGCAAGTCGGTCTTGAACAGATGCAGCGGATTGAAAAACAAATCCTGCTTCAGGTCCTCGACATGCGTTGGCGCGAGCATCTCCAGATGATCGACCAATTGCGGTCAGTGATCCATCTGCGCTCCTACGGTCAGCGCGACCCGCTGAACGAGTTCAAGGAAGAAGCCTTCAACTTGTTCTACAATTTGCTGAACGAGTTGCGCGCGACCGTGACCCGCTCACTGATGCATATCCGGGTTCAGACACCGGAAGAAAAACAGCAAGCGCAACAGCGACGCCCTGTGCCGCAAGCGCCGGCGCCTGTTCCGCCAATGCGCGAAACGCATCTTGATCCGGATACGGGCCATAATGAGATGTCGAGCGACGATACGCCGCCGCCCGGACCAGCCCTGCATCAAGCAGAGGAAAGCTGGGCCAGCACGCCCCGCAACTCCCCCTGCCCATGCGGCTCCGGCAAGAAGTACAAGCATTGCCACGGCGCCCTGACCACGCAGAAGGCCTAGTCCTTTGGCCCGGCTCATCGTGCTGTCGGGCTTGCCGGGCTCCGGAAAATCTACGCTTGCGAAAGGCCTGAGTGACCTCTCAGGCGCTATCCTTCTCAGGGTCGACGTATTCGAGCAGGATTTGCGCAACGTCAATAGCAGCGATTTTGATGTCGGCGCGCAAGGATACCAAATTGGCTACGACCATGCCCGGCGCCATCTTCTGGAAGGCAAAGACGTAATCGCCGACGCCGTTAATGCGGTGGAACCGGCACGCGAGGGCTGGAGAGCCATCGCTCAGGAAACAGGCACGCGCGTCATCGAGATCGAAATTGTGTGTACGAATGAAGACGAAGCCGCCATGAGGCTGCGCACTCGTGAGACGGGCATCGACGGCTTGCTGCCTATCAGTCTTCAAGAACGCCGCGAGCGTATCTGGGAGCCGAACCCCCAGATTTCAGGAACAGTCGATACGGCTGGCCGACCGATTGCAGACTGTGTGGATGATCTTTTCCACCTCGTAAAATAGATCGGGTAAAGCGCTAAATCGGAACCTCGTAGTAAACGCCGCGTTCACCCTGATGAATACTCTCAAGGAGACTCATCATGGGCCGCACGCTCACCGCCATCATCGCTTTCCTCTGCGTCGCATTCGTGATCGCACTCGGCTGGTTCTATCTGCAGGAAGGCTCATTCGAAGGCGCTGGCGCGCGCATGGACGCGACGCTGGAAGATCTGCCCGAGGAAACATCCGAATTTGCGAATGAAGTGTCTGATGCGGCCGACGAGATTTCCGACGAGCTGGATCAGGATGGATCGCCCAACCGGTAACCACGTCACAAGATGACCGCAATGTAACCTTGGACTGGCCCCGGCTGCGCCCCACCTCCGCCGCGACCAGCGGGTCATAAACCGTGTCTCCAATCTTTTTTTGGGGATCCCAAACATGACCGATACGTCTCAACCTCCATCGCCGTTCGCGAGCCTTGTGCCGCAACGGTCCGTCGGCCTGAAATTGTTGCTCGTCTGCGGACTTGCCCTCCTGATGGCCATTCCCGCCCTCTTCATACATTCCGTGGTCCAGGATCGCCGCATGGGCGCGGATCGCGCGCTTGCCGACGTCAGTGAAATGGTCGGAGGCCAACAATCCGTGCTGGGACCGGTCTTGTCCGTACCCTATTCACGCACCCTCGGCCCAAGGCACAATGAACTGGTTTACGGCTATGTGGTCGCTTATGCCGATACCGGCACCGCCTCGGCCGATGTGGATGTTCAGATGCGTACCCGCGGCATTCACGCCATCCCTGTCTTCGATGCCACGATCAGCATGGACGCTGTATTCGATCCGGCGGCCTTGCGCGCCGCCTTGCCCGACGACGCCACCCCGATCTGGTCGGATGCCAGGGTCTATCTCGGGGTCTCGGACACGCGCGGCATCCGGGATGCGATCACCGTCACAGCGAATGGCACGGACTTGGCCATCGAACCAACGCCCTATTACGCGTCCAATGCCGGCAAGTACCAACCTGTGCCGCCCTCCGGTGTGACCCTTGCGGGCGGCCATATTGCTGGTCTCGAAACTGCCACATCACCGATCGCTTTGACCTCCAACATGCGCCTGTCCGGGGCCGAACGCCTATCCATCGCGCCATTTGCAAAGGATACGCGGGTCGACCTTGTGAGCAATTGGAATGATCCCAGCTTCCAGGGCGGCGTACTGCCCGAGCGCCATACGGCAGGCGACGGCCAGTCGGAAGGCTTCGAGGCGCATTGGCGCGTGCCCTATCTGGCCCGCGGCATTGCCGGCGCAGGGGCCAATCTCGACCTTAGCGAACTGACAGAATGGAACCGTCGCGACATGGCTGTCCGGTTCATGAAGGAAGGCAATCCCTATCAGAGCGTCGAGCGCGCGTTGAAATATGCCGTCATGTTTGTCGGCTTCGTTTTCCTCGCCTACTTCCTGTTCGAAGTGACCAGCGCCGCACGCGCCCACCCCGCGCAATATGTCCTGGTCGGACTGGCACAGACGATCTTCTACATCCTGCTGCTCGCCATGTCGGAGCGTATCGGCTTTGACGGAGCCTTCCTGATCGCCGCAAGCATGACCGTGCTGCTGACCGCCGCCTATGCGGCCAGCGTATTCCGCTCACGGCTCTATGGCCTGCGCGCGCTGGCCATCCTGTCCGGCATCTACACGCTGATCTATGTGCTGATGCGGGCCGAGAGCCATGCCCTGCTGGCGGGCGCTCTGGCAAGTTTCGCGGCCATCGCACTGACCATGTACATGACCCGCAACATTGACTGGTATGGTGAGCGGACCTCCGCCCCCGCTGCTTGACATGGAGGGGGAAGTGCCCGAACGCCTAGGCCCTATGATGACGACACTTCCCCCTGTTCGCGGCAAGCTGCTGAAGGACGCGAACCTCGCGCCCTATACCTGGTTCCGGGTGGGCGGGCCGGCCGACTGGCTGTTCCTGCCCGAAGACGAAGCCGACCTTGCCGGCTTCCTGAAGACGCTCGACCCGGCCATTCCGGTGACCGTACTCGGCGTTGGCTCGAATGTGATCGTGCGCGATGGCGGCATCGAGGGCGTGGTCATCCGCCTGATGGGAAAATACTGGGGGAGTGTGGAAGCCGGGGACGATTTGACCCTGACAGCGCGGCCGGGTGCACTGGACCTGTCCGTCGCCAAGACTGCCGCCCGGCACGGCATCAGGGGGCTGGAGTTCCTGTCCGGCATTCCAGGATCGCTCGGCGGGGCGACCCGCACCAATGCCGGGTGCTATGGTCAGGAATTGCGGGACGTGCTGGTCGGCCTTGAAGGCTACCTGCGCGATGGCACCCATATCGCCTATCGCGGGCCGGGCCGGGCCGGCAACCTGCCGGAAGCGCAGTTTTCCTATCGACACAGCGACCTGCCCAATGACCTGGTCGTCACCAAGCTGACCCTGGAAGGCAGCGGCACAGGCGCACCAGACGCGATCCTTGCAGAAATCGAAGCCCTACAGGCCCGCCGGGCCGAGACGCAGCCGATCAAGGACAAGACATCCGGATCCACGTTTGCGAACCCCGACCCGCCCGGCACGCCAAACCAGCGGTCCGCATGGAAACTGATTGACGCTGCGGGCTGCCGCGGCCTGAAGGTCGGCGGCGCACAGGTTTCGCCAAAGCACTGCAACTTCCTGATCAATACCGGCGATGCCACAGCCGCAGACCTCGAAGCGCTGGGCGAGCTTGTTCGCGCGCAAGTATGGGACTCTCAGGGCGTAAAGCTGCGCTGGGAAGTGCGCCGCATCGGCCGCATCAAGCCTCCCCTCCCCTGATCGGGCACCGCGAACCTAGAACTTGCCTTCCAGCTGGACTGTGAAGATCGGGCCGAAATCGCGCGCGCGGTCTTCAACGCGCACGACATTGCCAAGGCGATTGGTGTCGTACAATTGCCGGCGGAACGTGTCATTCTGGTTCGCGACGTTCCCGATCATGGCCTGACCGGTCATGCCCCAAAGATCCTTGTGCTCGACATAGGCGAACCCAAATCCTGGGCGCGCCCCTTCCTGCCCTGTCTCGGACAGGCGATAATACGGATTGCGTTCCCAGCGCTCGAACCCGACACCCCAAGCCCAATCCGTTCTCGGAACATCCTGGCGCATCTCGGCGAGCATCCAGTATTTCGAACTGTCGTTGATCGGCCTCACCTCTCCGGTGAGCGGGTCGGTCACTTCCGACTCGAAATACTCGCCTTCAAAGGACAATTCCGCGCCGGCAAAACCGACTTTGTCGAATTTCAACGTGGCGTCCCACTCCGCTCCGACCCGCCAGGCCGAGTCGAGGTTTCCGGGACCGTCGCCCGTCCCGATGGGTACACGGTCAACAATGTCCTCGATATCGGAATAGAAGACTTCGAGCGTCGCGGCGCCCCAGCCGCCATAATTCTTCTCGGCCTGGGCGCTCAGTCGCCAGCTCTGCTCAGGAACGATTTCAGGATTGCCATTCTCGCCGTTCCCGGCACTCAGATTGACCGATGAGACAAAATCGAAAAAGTCCAGCTGCCCCACTTCCCGCTCAAGGCGTGTGACTAGTTTCAATGACGGATCCACCTGCCAGGATAGGCTGGCGAAGCCTTTGGGGCGGGTGAAGGTCCGCACATTGGACGCATCGCCGGACTGGGAAAGTTCCGATATTTCGGCGCCCATGGAAACTTGCCCGGTCACTGAGGGGGAAAGCCGGCGACCATGCGTCACGGAGACTTCTCCGCGCTGTTCCTCAACTCGTGAATTCGCGTTCGGCAGAGTCTGCAGCTCCAGCGGACTGCCACCTTCGGAACTGGCAAGAGAAGATTGCTGATCCAGATAGTTGAAGGCTCCCTCCAGCGCGAATTGCCAGTCGTTTCCATTCTCAAATGCAAGACCATACTCCGTCCGGAGAATATATTCGCCCTCTTCAATATCGCGCGTGAACAGGCTTTCGGAAATATCCGTCCCATCAACATTACCGCGGAATACGCGGTCAATGATGGGGCTGTCCTCTCGGCGAACCAGGCCGATTGCCTTTAGCCGGCCCGGCCCAAAGCCAAATTCATAATCGCCACCGACTTCCACGAACACTTCATCCTCAGCGCCCTCATACAGGCGCCGCCCCTCTGGCCCGTTAACCGGAAAGAGTTTCGAGGTTTCTTTCCTGTCTGGCTGGAACAGTGTGGTCTTTGCGTTGAGATTTCCGATAGCCCCCGAGGCTGGCGTCCAGCCAACCGATCCGGATACGGAGACATATTCGGCGGCATAGGTAAAGTCTTCCTCACGGCGCTGTATCAGGTCGCCGAAGCCGTCGGTGACAAATTCAGGACCGTTGGAGGCGCCGCGCTCCGGGCTGCTCTCAGCCTCGAATGACCAGCTGATATCCCCCTGCCCGCCGGATAGTGTGAGATTGAGGCCGTTGTAGAAGGGCGGGAGGTTGTCACGGAACCGGGCACGCCAGCGCCAAGTGCCTGAGACCGCCCCATCTCCATTGGTGATGACATTCACGACATGCCCGGACAGGCCGGCAATTTCAAAGGCTGACGCATCGACCAGTTCGAGCCGCACAACGCTGGAGGCGGATATCCGGTCCAGCGACTCGGTCGCCCCATTGGACTTTCCAGATACGCGCTGACCATTGATCAGCACATTCCCACTGGCCTGACCAAATCCGCGAGAGCCGTCATCATCGCCCTGGATCGAAAATCCCGGAATGCGCGAAACCATTTCGAGCGCCGTGCGCGGTGCATACTGACTGAAATCGTCCATCGTGTAGATGGTTGCACCGGGTGTGGTTTCCGGTGCCATATCCGCCACAGCCGACAGGGCGATGAATGATGTGGCCAAGCTGAAGCATGCACTGGCGGCAAGCCGTGTGAAAGGGATCACGCTGCGTATCCTCCCCGCAGATGTCTGGAAAAAATCCGGTGTCTCACCACCGCGTCTATGTCGAATATCGATATTGACTACATACGTAGTCTAAATATGGCAACAGGCCCAAACCTATATTTTTTGTCATCCTGCCGAGAAAAGGTTTTGTAGCTGCCACGCTAAGGCCGCTTTAACCCTGCAGACGCGATGTATAGTCAGAACGCCAGCTTGCAGGAAAATCTCATGAAACGTGTTGCCGTGATCTATGGAGGCTGGTCGTCCGAGCGGGACGTGTCGCTCACCTCGGGCAAGCAGATGGCGAGTGCGGCGCGCACGGCCGGGTATGATGTTGTTGAAATTGATGCCGGACGTGACCTCGCTGCGCAACTGACCGATGCGAAACCGGACGCGGTGCTGAATGGCCTGCACGGACCTTGGGGCGAGGATGGGTGTGTGCAGGGCGTACTGGAAGTGCTGGGCCTGCCCTATTCCCATTCGGGCGTATTGTCCTCGGCGCTCGCCATGGACAAGCTGAAGTCGAAAGCGGTCTTCCGGCAGGCGGGCATTCCGATTGCGGAAGACAAGCAGGTCACCCGCGCAGAAGCGGCTACCGCGCATCCTCTCAAGCCCCCTTATGTGATCAAGCCGGTCGCGGAAGGATCGAGTTTTGGCGTGCTGATCGTACGCGAGGGTGCCAATGGGCCGGCCAAGGAGCTGACCGGGCCGAACTGGCATTATGGCGACCATCTGATGGCCGAGGAATTCATCCCCGGCCGTGAGTTGACCGTGGCCGTGCTGGGCGACCGAGCACTGGCTGTCACAGAGATCACGACCTTAAGAGACTATTACGATTTTGATGCAAAATATGAAGCTGGTGGATCGCAGCATGTGATCCCGGCAGACCTGCCTGCCCCTGTGACCCAAGCCGCAATGGAATTTGCGCTGAAGGCACACCAGGCGCTCGGTTGCCGGGGCGCGACGCGGTCCGACTTTCGCTATGACGACAAGAGAGACCGGCTCGTGATCCTGGAAACAAATACACAACCCGGCATGACGCCCACCTCGCTTGTCCCCGAACAGGCCGCTTTCGTTGGTATGTCCTTCGAACAGCTGGTCGCCTGGATGATCGAGGATGCTTCATGCCAAAGGTAACCCGCAATCAGACTGTGCCAAAGTCCAAGAAGAAGGCGAGCCGCCGCCCTGCTGTCATCGTAGATGAAGTGACGGGTGAAGAGGTTCGCGTTTCGTCCGTCGTCTTTGGTTTTGTCATGCTTGTGGCGATTGTCGTGGCAACCGCTGCCTGGATGGGCGGCTCGATATCCCAGGTCGAGAACCGCTTTGCCAGCTTCATGGACGACACGGCGCGCACGGTCGGCATTTCCGTCAATGACGTGTCCATCATCGGCCTGGAACAGGATCCGGCCCTCGCACAGGATATTCGCGCCGCCGCCATGATCGAGCCCGGCGAGAACATGTTTCGCGCAGACCCGCATGTCATCCGTCGCCGGGTCGAAGGCACCCACAAGGTGCTGAATGTGCGCGTCCATCGACTCTGGCCCGACCAGGTCGTAATCATCGCGGACGCCGCCGAGCCGGTTGCGCTGTGGCATGACGGCAAGGCATGGACTGTCGTGGACGGTCTGGGTCGCGTCATTCCGGATGCCCGCGCCGATGACCACAAGGACCTCATCCGTCTGGCGGGTCGCGGCGCCGCCAAGGCCGCCCCGGCCCTCGTAACTGCCCTCAAAGCTGAGCCGGACGTCGCGCCGCGCATCGCGATCGCTACCCGCATCAATGATCGCCGCTGGGACATGCGTCTTGTCTCCGGCGCAACGGTCCGCATGCCGGAAGATCACCAGATGGTGGCTGCGCTGGACAGCCTGTCGACCCTGCAGGTGCGCACAGCGCTGATGCAGCGCCCGCTAGAGACCATCGACCTGCGCAATAAAGGCCGGGTCTATCTGGACCCGGTGAACGATCCTGACTTCACAGCACGCAAAGAGGCGGCCCGGAGCTGATGGCAAACGTTCAGGCCCGGCGTAAGCCTCTTGTGGGGTCGCGCACGTCCAGCCCCGTTGCGGCGCTGGACATCGGTTGTTCGAAAATCACGTGCCTGATAGGCCGAAATGACGGCACCGGCCCCCGCAATTTCCAGATCCTTGGCGCAGGGCGCCAACAATCTCGCGGTTTCAGTGGCGGCACGATCACCGACATGCAGGGTCTCGAACGCTCGATCCGTCTGGCCGTCGAAGATGCCGAGCGCGAAGCGGGCGAGCAGATCAATCAGGTCATGCTGGGCATAACGGGGCCGAAACTGAATTGCCAACTGGTCACCGCGACCACCGAGATCGGCGCCCGCGAGGTGACCCCCAAGGACATCCGCCGGGTTCAGGCTCAGGCCATGGCGCAGATCTCAACCAAGGGCTCCGATGTGCTTGCTGCCTGGCCGGTTGCCTATCGCGTGGATGCGCAGGAAGGCGTGCGTGAGCCCGCCGGGATGTACGCAGACACACTCGGCCTGATGCTGTCTGTGGTCACCGCGCCCAAGTCCATCGTCCGGAATCTGGTCGAATGCGTCGGCCGCGCGCATCTCAGCGTCGATGCCCTGATCCCCTCCTCCATTGCCAGCGGTGCAGGCACGCTGATCGACGACGAAATCGAGAATGGTGCCATCTGTATCGACATGGGCGCCGGCGTTACGGCGGTCTCAGTCTATCTGAACGGCTCGCCCGCATGGCTTGGCCTTATCCCGGCTGGTGGCACACATGTGACCTCCGATATCGCGCAGGGCATCGGCACGACATTCGCCGCCGCCGAGCGCCTCAAAAGTGTCTATGGCACCGCCAATCTCGAAGGCCCGGGCCTGGCAGAACGGATTGAGGCCCCTCGCCTGGGTGATGATGGCCGTCTGCAAGCCACCCGGATGGAACGGGGCAAGCTCGCTGAAATCATCGCGCCGCGCGTCGAGGAAATCTTCGAATATGTTCAGCAAACCCTGCAAGGCAGTGGTGTACGCAAAGTACTGCCGCGCCGCGTGGTGCTGACCGGCGGCGCGAGCCAGTTGCCGGGCGTTCGCGACGTCGCCACGCGCATCCTTGAAGCGCAGGTGCGGCTCGGCCGTCCGACAAATGCTGAGTTCCTTGGCGAAACACTGGGAACACCAGCTTTTTCTACAGCTTCAGGTCTGCTACTGTATCCCGAGTTGGGGTTCGCAGACGCAGTACGGGCTGGCATTGCGTCAAAGGAATACGGAGCAGAAGCCCGAAGCGGAGCCGTGAACAAGGCGTTCCATTGGTTGAAAGAAAATTTCTGATACCAATCGCGAATCACTTAACCGCTTCTTAGCTGCAACGCGTCATTTTAGCGCTTCAGCATGGCTTATGGCGGTAAGGTGAGGACGACGAATGACACATGAACTCAAGCCCAGGATCCTGGTCTTTGGTGTTGGCGGTGCCGGAGGCAATGCCGTCGACAACATGATCGAGGCAAACCTGCAAGGTGTCGAGTTTATCGTTGCCAACACTGACGCTCAGGCCCTTTCCCGTTCCAAAACGGAAAACCGCATCCAGCTCGGCCCGGAAACGACCTCTGGCCTTGGCGCAGGCGCCCGCCCGGACATTGGCGCGAAAGCCGCCGAAGAATCCATGAATGAGATCCGCGAGCGCCTCGAAGGCGCCCACATGGTCTTCATCGCCGCTGGCATGGGCGGCGGAACCGGAACCGGCGCAGCCCCGGTGATTGCGCGGGCCGCGCAGGAAATGAACATTCTGACCGTCGCCGTGGTCACCAAGCCGTTCAGTTTTGAAGGCACGCGCCGCATGACCTTTGCGGAAGAAGGCCTCGCTGGCATCCAGAAATACGTCGACACGATGATCGTCGTGCCGAACCAGAACCTTTTCCGCATCGCGAATGACCGTACGACCTTCGCCGAAGCCTTCCGCATGGCAGATGATGTGCTGTATTCCGGTGTCCGAGGCATTACCGATCTGATGGTCATGCCCGGCCTGATCAATCTCGATTTCGCCGACGTCAGCTCGATCATGCGCGGCATGGGCGCAGCCATGATGGGCATGGGCGAAGCCGAAGGCGAAAACCGCGCTCTCGAAGCTGCCAAGCTGGCCATCGACAACCCGCTGCTCGACGATATTTCGATGCGCGGCGCCAAGGGCGTGCTGATCAATATTACCGGCGGCTATGACATGACGCTGTTTGAACTCGACGAGGCCGCCAATGAGGTGCGCCGCGAGGTCGACCCGGATGCAAATATCATTCTCGGGTCTGCCTTCGATACCGAACTTGAAGGCAAGATCCGCGTCTCCGTCGTCGCCGCAGGCGTCGATGCCGTGATGCCATCTCTGAAGCAGGATGCACCGGTCGCAGAGACTGTGCGCCAGCCCATCGCAGAGCCGATTGAGGAAGAGCATGTGGAGCCCGTCGCCGAAGTTGAATCGGAGACCGAAGTGGAAGTGGCTGCAGAAGAAGACGATCGCCCGAAAGTGATCCTGCATCATGCCTCCCCGCTCCGTTCAGGCGATGTCGATCCGCGGGACGACTTCACGGGACAGTCCCTGCCCGCAGAACATTTTGAAGGCAGTGAAGGCGAAGACCAGATCCAGGCCGACGCCGTTTTCAGCAAGCAGACCGAAGCTCCGGTCGAGGAAGACGGCCGCCCGAGTCCGTCCGGCTTCTCGAACCTTTTCGGCTGGCGCCGCGGCGCTCAGGGCGAGAATGATCACGCTCCGTCTGCCGAATCCGGCTCGCAAATCGTGTCCTCTCCGGACGATCACCCCGAACCCGCCCCGTTCGATGATGCAGACCTCGAAATACCGGCCTTCCTGCGCCGGTCTGCCAATCACTGATTTCGCATTCGATTGCAGTCTCAGCGAACGCGAATTGTTACAATAAATCACCAATGTTTACAGGGCGAAGGCGGGCATCTTCGCCCGCTTTGTAATACGCCGAAACAACCCGTGTTTTGTATCCTGGAGACATACACCCCAAACTAAGCTCCGAAACTGGAGGTTGGTGTGTTGTCCGGTAGTGTAGAATTTCAACAAACGATCGCGCGGCCTGCAGTATGTGCAGGTGTCGGTGTGCATAGCGGCAAGAAGGCAAAGCTCGTCCTGAAGCCTGCCCCTGCTGGCACAGGTGTCGTTTTCCGCCGGACCGACGTGAAAAGCGGCGATACCGCCATTCAGGCCGATGCCGAATACGTCTCCGACACCCAACTCGGCACCACGCTGACCAATGATGATGGTGTCTCTGTGGCAGTGGTCGAGCATTTGATGGCCGCACTCGCGGGCATGGGCATCGACAATCTCCTCATCGAAATCGACGGGCCGGAAGTGCCGATCATGGACGGCTCCTCGGCAGTTTATTGTGAACTGTTGATGCAGGCTGGCCTGCAACGCCAGTCCGCGCCGCGCCGCCGCATTCGCATCCTGGAAGCGATCGAGATTGAAGACGGCCCGAAGCGGGCACGCCTGTCGCCTTCCGACGACAAGTTTCTGACGCTCAATGCGCGCATTGAATATGACGACTCGTTGATCGGCGTGCAGGAGATGGCGCTTAAACTCGCGCCAGGCATGTTTGCCCGCGACCTGGCCTTTGCCCGCACCTACGGGTTTGCGCGCGATGTGGATATGCTGCGCTCGATGGGCCTTGCCCGGGGCGGGTCGCTGGAAAATGCGGTCGTCGTGGACAATGGTGAAGTCATGAATCCTGAGGGCTTGCGCTCAGAGGACGAATTCGTGCGTCACAAGATGCTTGATGCCGTTGGCGACATGATGCTGGCGGGTGCACCGATTGCCGGGATTTATGAAGCGGTTCAACCCGGTCACTCGATCAACAATCTGCTGGTCCGCAAGCTGCTCGATACGCCTTCAGCCTGGTGCTGGGAAACCGATACGGCAGACGCAACCCGCATAGACGCGCGCCGGTCGGCCGCCGTCTGAGGCGTTGCCCCACCGATCCCTGAGAAACCTGCTTGGAAAACCCCGCTGGTTCGCGCTAAGCAGGTAGCCAGATCATCACAGCAGAAAGCGCCTGCCCTGCCATGCGACTGTCCTCCAAGTTTCCGATCCTCCTCATTGCCACTGCAGCCCTCACGCTGACGGCGTGCCAGTCGCGCGACAAGCGCCGTCAAGAACTGGCCTATGTCGAACGCCCCGTGGAGGCGCTCTACAATCAGGCGGCTAGCGAACTCGACAAACGCGACTTTGATCAGGCGGTCCTGCTGTTCAACGAAGTCGAGCGCCAGCACCCTTATTCTGAATGGGCCCGCCGCTCGATGGTCATGACGGCTTTCGCCCATTATCAATCCCGCAATTATGACGAAGCGATCAGTGGCGCCCAGCGCTATCTTGCGCTTCATCCTGGCGGCTCCGAGGCCGAGTATGCGTATTACCTGATTGCGGCGAGCTACTTCGACCAGATCACGGATGTCGGTCGAGATCAGGCAACAACGGAACGCGCGCGTGATGCCTTGGTGGACGTGGTCCGCCGATTCCCAGACAGCCAGTATGCCCGTGATGCCAGCGTGAAGCTCGACATGGTTCGCGACCAGCTGGCTGGCAAGGAAATGACGGTTGGCCGCTGGTATTTGCGTAACAATCAGACCCTGTCTGCGGTCAATCGCTTCCGCACGGTTGTGAAGACCTATGACACGACCTCTCACGCCCCCGAGGCATTGCACCGTCTGGTCGAAGCCTATCTGACGCTTGGCCTGCGGGATCAGGCGCTCGCGGTCGGATCGACGCTTGGCTACAATTATCCCAATAGCGATTGGTACAAGATGAGCTATCGCTTGCTGACCAATGAAGGGCTGGACCCTGAAGCGCTGGACGCCGAGACCCGCCGCACCCTGTTGCAGCGGATTATTCCCGGCGGCAAATAACCGCCCGGCGGATCAGCCGCCGATCAGTTCAAACCATTCGTCTTCTGTCAGCGTCTGAACGCCGAGGCTTTCGGCTTTTTTCAGCTTTGAGCCCGCGCCCGGACCGGCGACGAGGATGTCCGTCTTCGCCGAAACAGACCCCGACACTTTTGCACCCAGCGCATTGGCTCGCGCCTTGGCTTCGTCGCGCGTCACCCGCTCCAGTGTGCCCGTGAAGACAATCGTCTTGCCGGCGACAGGGCTGTCCGATGAGGCAGCTTCTTCGGCTTCGACGCTGATTTCTTCAAGCAACGCGCTCAGCATGTCGCGATTGTGGGGCTCCGCCTCGAAATCGACGAGCGCGCCCGCCGCCGCCTTGCCGACGCCATCAATGCCAGTGAGTTCCGCAAAGGATTCGGATTCCTGTCCGCCTTCGGCTGCGCGCACGACCGTTTCCCAGAAAGGCGCCCAATTCAGGAAATGCCGGGCATAGAGCTGGGACGTGGTCTGGCCGACATGGCGGATGCCGAGCCCGTTGAGAAAGCGCGCAAATGGCACAGTCCGGCGCGCATCGATCGCGTCGAACAATTTCTTCGCTGAGGCTTTTCCGAAGCCTTCCCATTCTTCAAGTGGCGGCAGGCCTTCCGCCTCAATGCGCGCGGCCAATCGGAAAATGTCCTGCGGTGCTTTCACCACGCCCTTCTCCTGAAAGAGCTGGACCTGTTTCGCGCCGATGCCATCAATGTCGAGCGCCTTGCGGGAGACGAAATGCTTCAGTCGCTCGACTGCCTGCGCCGGACAGACGAGCCCGCCCGTGCAGCGACGGCGCACATCGGCCTCGCCCTTGTCGTCGATTTCGCGCACAGCGGCCGATCCACAGACCGGGCACGTGTCCGGCATATGCCAGACCTTGCCGCCGCCATCCTGCACCACGCGCAGGACTTGCGGGATGACATCCCCTGCCCTCTGGATTTCGACCGTATCGCCGGGTTTCACGCCAAGGCGTTCAATTTCGTCTTCATTGTGAAGCGTTGCATTCGAAACCACGACGCCGCCAACCGTAACCGGGGCCAGGCGCGCGACCGGCGTCAGCGAGCCTGTGCGGCCGACCTGAATGTCGATAGCATCAAGCAGGGTCGTTGCCTTCTCGGCAGGAAATTTGTGTGCGATGGCCCAGCGTGGGTGGCGACTAACGAAACCTAATCTGTGTTGTAGTTCGAGGAGATCAACTTTGTAGACAACGCCATCAATATCGTAAGGCAGTTCTGGCCTTTGCTCCTCGATTATTCGATATGCGCGCAAGATATCTTCTACTGAATCTGCAAGCGTCGTAAGCGGGTTGGTCTTAAACCCCCAAGACGCAAACTTCTTCACCGCCTCAAATTGAGAAACTGCAAAAGACGAACTTTCTGACGCCCAAGCGTACGCAAAGAAGCTCAGTGGCCGAGAGTTGGTAACCTGCACGTCTAGCTGTCTTAAACTGCCCGCCGCAGCATTTCGGGGGTTTGCAAAAGTTTTTCGACCCGCGGCTTCTTCTCTTCTATTGAGCTCATTGAAATCATGTTTCGACATGAAAACTTCGCCCCGAATTTCTATTGAGTCGGGCCAACCGCTACCTCTCAAATGCTCGGGGACGTCGCCAATAGTTGCGACATTGGCAGTTACGTTTTCTCCAACGTGGCTGTCTCCACGGGTCGACGCGCGCACAAACTCACCCTTCAAGTAAAGCAGGCTAACCGACAATCCGTCTATCTTAGGGTCCACCGTAAACGCGACCGGCTCATCTCTTCGCAGACTCAAAAACCTCCGAACTCTGTCTACAAAGTCGTACACGTCCGCATCGGAAAAAATATTGTCCAAAGACAGCATCGCAGCGCCGTGTCGGACTTTCCCAAATCCATCACGTGGAGTTGGTCCAACGCGCTCCTCTGGGTCTTCCTCCCATTGGATTCTCAGCTCTTTTCCGAGTAATATTACCAGTTTTCTAAGTTCATCGAATTCTCCATCCGAAAGTGGAGAATCTTGGGTGAAGTTATATCGGTCATCCGCATCGATGTAGAACCGGTAAAGTATGCGTGCTGCATCTCTTAAACGTTCCACTAGGCTCGGTCGCTTAGATAAAACTTGCTGTTCTAGTTCCGCGAAGTCGTGGCAATTGAGACAATAATTACTCGTACTCCGAAAGGTCCCAACGACGCGCTTTCTCTCATCGGGCGAAAGTTTATCGATCGCAGATTCGATCGTCCCCTGGAACACTTGGGGGTAAAAAAGCCTAATCGCAGGCAAATGATCGCGATTTCGAACTCTTCTCTCGCTCATGCACCCTCCAACAACCTCCCGGCGGCTGCGCGGGCCTCAGCGGTAACTTCGGCGCCTGACAGCATTCGGGCAATTTCTTCCTGCCTGCTGCTGTCATCTAGCCCGCGTATGCGTGAGCCGCCAGCCCCATCCTGCTCCTTCTCCACAAGCCACTGGGCTGAAGCGGACGCGGCCACTTGCGGGCTGTGCGTGATGGCGAAGACCTGCCGGGCCTGACCCAGCGAGATCAGGCGTTCCCCGATCGCAGCCGCCACCGCACCGCCGACGCCCTGATCCGCCTCGTCAAAGATCAGCGTCAGCGCAGAGCCTGCTTCGGCGAGGGCGCATTTCAGGGCGAGCGAGACGCGGGCAAGTTCGCCGCCGGACGCAATCTTGCGCAACGGGCCAAAACCCGCGCCCGGATTGGTCTCGGCATCAAATTCGACCCAGTCGATTCCGTTCGGGCCGCCCTCCCCCTCTGCCAGCGGCGTGATCGCAACCCGGATCACCGAGCGGCCGAGTTTCAGCGGCTTCAGCTCGCGCGCGATGGCTTTTTCCAATTGCGACGCGGCCGCCTGCCGGGCGTCGCTTAGCTTGCCCGCCGCCTGATGCCAGTCGGCCCGGGCAGATGCTTCAGCCTTGCGGGCAGCAATCAGCGCGTCTTCGCCCGCTTCAACCAGGTCGAGCCGATCACTCAATGAGGTGAGCATGTCTGGCAGGAGATCGGGATCGCAGCCATGCTTCCGGCCCGCGGCCCGCAAGGCGAACAGCCGCGCCTCGGCGCCGTCCAGTTCAGCAGAATCATGATCGACAAGCCGTTCGAGCTGGCTGATCGCGCCTGCTGCTTCGCGCGCTTCAATCAAGGCCCGCTCGACTGCTTCGGCGGCGGCACGTGCGGCAACCGGCAGCGTGTCCTGAGAGGATTCAAATCCCGGCAAGCGGCAAATCCGTTCGGTGGCACGCGCCGCCTTGGACAAGGCATCTTCCACGCCGGACTTTTCCAACACATTTTCGGCTTCACGCACGGCCTCGGTGACGCGTTCCGACTGCATCAACAGGGTCCGACGCTCTGTCAGGATGGCGGCTTCGCCTTCCTGCGGATTCAAGCTGGAGAGCTCGGCCACAGCCTCGGCCAGCCATTCGCGATGTTCGATGGCTTCGGCATGCGCGTCTTCAAGTTCCTGACGCCGGGCGCTGGCCTCCGCCATCGCAGCATGAGTGGCCGCGCACATGTCCAAAAGCTTTTCATTGCCTGCAAACTGGTCGAGCAAACGGCGGTGAGATGATGGCTTCAGCAGGGTGGAGGCCGCGTGCTGGCCGTGAATCTCGACCAAGAGGTCCCCGATCTCCGACAGGAGCGCCGCGCTGACCGGCTGGTCATTGAGAAAGGCACGCGCGGGGCCGTTGCGGCGGATCACGCGTTTCATGGTCAGGGTCTCGTCCGGCGAAGCGTCAATGCCTGCTTCGGCCAGTGCAGACCAGACCGGATGGCTGACCGGGGGCGAAAACTCAACCGCCACACTCGACTGGTCCTGCCCCGCCCGGATCATCCCACGGTCGGACCCGTGCCCCATCGCAAGCGACAGGGCATCGAGAATGATGGACTTGCCCGCCCCGGTCTCCCCGGTCAGCGCCGTAAACCCGGCGCCCGGTTCGATGTCCAGGCGGTCAATCAGGACGAAATCACGTATCGACAATGAAAGGATCATGGCCAGTCTCCAAAGAGTCTACTGGCCATGATTTATCACCAGAACAAAACCGGAACAAGCGCGATTTTCACAGACTGCCTAAAGCGGCATGCAGGCCGCGCGCAACCAGTCCTTCACCGGCCCGTCCAGACGGTCGGCCAGCAATTCGTAGACTTGCGCGTGATAGGCATCGACCCAGTCCCGCTCGTCCTTGGTCAGATGAGCCAGATCGATCAGGTCCCGCGCGAGGGGCGCAAAGGTCAGGCATTCAAAGCCATACATGTCGAGTTCGCCACCTTCGATGGCCGCCGGTGGCGTGACATATTGAAGGTTCTCGATGCGGATGCCGTACTGTCCGGCGCGGTAGTAGCCCGGCTCATTCGAGACGATCATGCCGGTTTCCAGCGGCACGGAATTCCACGCCTTGGCAATGCGCTGCGGGCCTTCATGGACGCCGAGATAGACGCCGACCCCATGGCCGGTGCCGTGCTGGTAGTCGAGCCCGGCCTGCCAGAGCGCATGGCGCGCGAGAATGTCGAGATGGGTTCCGGTCGTGCCTTTCGGAAAGCGCACCATGGCCAGCGAGATATGCCCCTTCAGGACCAGCGTGTAGTGACGCCGCATGTCCGCGCTCGGATCACCGATGGGAACCGTACGCGTCACGTCTGTCGTGCCGTCCAGATACTGGCCGCCACTGTCGACAAGATAGAGGCTGCCACGTTCCAGCTTTCGGTTCGAGGCTGTCGAAACGCGGTAATGCGGCAGCGCGCCATTCGGGCCGGCACCGGAAATTGTCGGGAAGGACAAATCGTTCAGGCCGCCAAGGTTTTCGCGGAATTCCTCCAGCTTGATGGCGGCGTCGATCTCGGTGATCTCGCCGCTCTGCGCGTCCGTATCAAGCCAGTGCAGGAAGCGCGTCAGGGCCACGCCATCACGAAGATGGGCGGCGGCCGAGCCTGCGAGTTCCGCGTCATTCTTGCAAGCCTTGGGCAGAGCCACCGGGTCGCGTTGGCGTACAGGCGTTGCACCAGCCTGTTCGAGCTGGTCAAAGAACCAGGCTGAGGCCACATCCGGATCAACGCTGACCGTCTTGCCTTTCAGGTCTGAAAGGCCCTTTTCGAGATCGGCCAACGGGCGCAGAGTGACACTGTTGCCAAGATGCTGGCGGAGCGCGTCGGACACTTTCACTTCATCAAGGAAGAGGTCAGCTGACCCGTCTGCGAACAGAATGGCGCGGCCGAGCGGCAGCGGCGTGCAGCTGACATCACCGCCGCGAATGTTGAAAGCCCAGGCGATGGACGCCGGCGACGTGATCACAGCCGCGTCGAGCTTTTCGGCTTTGAGATCGTGGCCAATCTGCACGCGCTTTTCGTCATGCGCGACGCCTGCAAATTTTACCTCATGCGGCACGACGAGCGCGGCGGGCTGGTCTGGCCGGTCGGCCCAGGCGAGGTCGATAGGATTGTTCGCGACGCTGACCAGTTCAGCGCCAGCCGCCTTGGCGGCCGTGCCCATGGCCGCGACATCGTTCGGGCTCATCAGTTTCGGGTCATAGCCGATGCGCTTGCCGGTCATGTCCTGCGATTTGAGCCAGCCGAACGGGCCGGGCTCCGGCACAGCCTGAACTTCCCAGAGATCCGGGTCGGTCTGGTCAGCGACCTGTAGCGTGTAGCGGCCATCGGCGAAGATCACCGCGCGGTCTGTGAAGACGAATGCAGAACCGAACGAACCGGTAAACCCGCTCACCCAAGCCAGGCGCTCATTGGCGTCAGGCAGGTATTCGTTCTGGTATTCATCATCATGCGGAACATAAAGGCCGTCGAGGCCCTGCGCGGAAAGCTGTTCGCGAACGAGGGGCAGATGCGCCCGGCCGTCCTGCGGACCGCCCTTGATATCAAATGTCTGTCTCATGTCCCCTACTTAGTGCGAAAGCGTGGTTTTGACCATAGAAAGCCGCATCGTTGCTATGCATTTATTCATGCTATTTTCCGCTTTTCTATGCTTTTTTGTTTATGCTTTTACGCTACATAGCGCCCACACAAAAAATTGTGCGCCGCACAATACAAAAAGAGGGACGCACTATGAGACGTCAAAACACAATTACTGCGCCAGAAATGGCAATCCTCAACGGCCAGGGCCGTTCGCTGATGGTCAACGAGATGGCTGAGCCAGCCTTCGTGAACGCGCTGCAGAGCGCCGAAAGCCAGCGTCCGCAAATCCTGGCACGCCGTTCTGCGCGCTGGGCGCGCCGCGCCGCTTACTGATCCTGCAGGGCTTAACCCGGCTTCCGGAACACCAGCGTCGACCACCCGTCTTCGCGAATACGTGTCTGGAAGTCGAGCCCGCGGGACGCAAAGGCGTTCCGGACTGGCGGCGCTTGGTGGTGCAGCAGTCCTGACAGGATAATTGTGCCGCCCGGCGCCGTGAGAGACGCAATATCCGGTGCGAGCCCGATCAGGGGCCGCATCAGGATGTTCGCAAACACGGTGTCATACGGCCCGCCCTGACGAATGCGTGGCGTGTTCGCACCGGTGACATGCAAGGCGGTGAAGCCGTTGACATGATTCTTGCGGGCATTCTCATTCGCCACACGCACGCTATCGAGATCGATATCCGTACCGATCGCCGAGGATGCCCCCGCCTTCAGAGCAGCAATCGCCAGAACGCCGGAGCCCGTGCCAAGGTCAAGCACCTTGCCGATGGACCGGCGGCGGCGCACATCATCCAGCGCCAGCAAGCATCCGAGCGTCGTGCCATGATGGCCCGTTCCAAACGCAGGGCCGGCCTCGATCAGCACGGAAATCTTTCCCGGTGACTGGCGCGCAAGGGCGTGGCTGCCCGCTACAACGAACGGTCCGGCCTTGACCGGTGGCAAGCCTTCGAGTGACAGCGTCACCCAGTCTTGCTCGATCACCTGTTCGATCCGCGCGACAAGATCCGGCGCGGCTTCTTCGATAATGACAACGCAGGCTTTGGCGTCTTCGAGCGTTTCCGCGAACGCATCGAGCCGCCAACTGGTCCGGCTGTCCTCCTTGGCATCAACCGCGCCCGCTGGCGACGGATCGGCCCAGGCCAGCGCATCCCACGCCGTTTCAACTGGCGCCCGCGCGCCTTTTGCACTTATCTGATACATGAGCGGCGCTTAGCAGGCGGATGATTTCTTGGGAAGGACACAAAGATGGTGCGGATATCTCTCATGGCAGTTGCCATCGGCATCTCCTTGTTGGGCGCTTGCGAAACAGCGCCCGATCCGAGCCCTGCCCCCGCCTCCGAGATGGTAGACGCTCCGGCCCCTGTGGCGCCATGGCGTGAGGTGGCCCCTGAAAATCTTGTGGTCCTGAAAACGGTGACAGGGGATGTCATGATCGAACTCGCCCCTGAGGCAGCCCCCAAACATGTGGCACAGTTTCGTGAGGCGATCCGGAGCAATCTCTATAATGGCGAATATTTCTATCGCGTGATCGATGGCCATGTGGCGCAGGCAGGACTCGAATTCGAACACCTTCTGGAAGATTGGGCCGAGCTACCGCTGGAAGCCGAGCGGGCCGTGGACGCAGACGGCTTCGTGCCCCTAGGCAATGAGGACCTGTTCGCCGGTCAGGTGGGCCACCGGAATGGCTTCGCAGTTGGCCGAGAGAGCGGACAGGAATGGTTACTGCATTGTCCCGGCGCCCTTGGCATGGCGCGCAATTCCCCGCCGGAGACCGGCTCGACCGAATTCTTTGTTCCCATCGGCCAGCGCCGGTATCTTGATCGGAACTATACGATATTTGGCCGGGTCATTTCGGGCATGGCCCATATCAACCGACTGGAACGCGTGGAGCCTGTGCAGGAGGACAAGATAGAATCCTTCCAGAATCCGGACACATCCGAAAAAGCATTTGCGGCGCGCGCGCAGGCCCTCTCAGCCAATGAGATCTTGTCTGTCGGGCTCGCGGCTGACATGCCCGAAAGTTTGCGCCCACGCTGGGAAGTCATGGCAACGCCCGGCGCAGAATGGGAAGACCTGAAGACCTCCAAACGCGATTACAGCATCTATGATGCCTTTGTGGTTACACCTCCAAAACGCGTGGATATCTGCACACTCCCTGTCCCTGCGAGACAGGTGCTCGTTGATTGACGAACCGTTCGAGCTTCGTCAGAAATGACGAAAAAACGGGGAGTGAAATGCTGAAATCAATAAAAGGCGCTGCACGCGCAGGCTTAGTTGTGGCCGCCATCGGGGCACTTGCCCTGCCCGCCCATGCCGATACCGGAGACACAGCCTGGATCCTGACCGCCACGGCGCTGGTCCTGTTCATGACCCTGCCGGGACTTGCCCTGTTCTATGGCGGCCTCGTTCAAGCGAAGAATTTGCTTTCCATTTTCATGCAGTGCTTTGCCATTGCTTGCCTAGTCAGTCTGGTCTGGCTGGTGTGTGGATATTCCATCGCTTTCGGTCCGGGCGCGACGGGCTATCTCGGCGGGTTCGCGAAGAGCATGCTTGCAAACGTCACCGGCGCGCCACTCGACGGGCAGACCATTCCCGAACCCTTGTTCTTCATGTTCCAGATGACCTTTGCCATCATCACCCCGGCGCTGATTGTCGGCGCGTTCGTGGAGCGCGTGAATTTTGCGGCTGTGCTGATCTTTTCCGCGCTCTGGCTCGTGCTCTGCTACGCGCCTGTTGCCCATTGGGTCTGGGGTGGAGGCTGGCTGGCCCAGCAAGGCGTGATCGATTTCGCAGGGGGTATCGTGGTGCACACGACAGCCGGCATCTCCGCACTCGTCTTCGCACTGATGCTGGGACGTCGTAGCCATTTTCCGAAGGATATGCGTCCGCCCCACAGTCCGGGATTCGTGATGCTTGGCGCGGCCATGCTCTGGGTCGGCTGGTTCGGCTTCAATGCTGGCTCGGCCCTCGGTGCCAATGATGGCGCGGCGCAGGCCATGTTGGTCACACACATCTCGGCCGCCACAGCATCACTTGTCTGGATGCTGATCGAATGGGTCAGCTTTCGCAAACCCACACTCGTCGGCATCGCAACCGGCATGGTCGCAGGCCTCGCGACGATCACCCCGGCGGCGGGATCCGTCGGCCCGGTCGGTGCCATCATTATCGGCATCCTAGCCGCAGGCGTCTGCTACGCAGCCGTTGGCTTGATCCGGCAACGTCTGAAGATCGATGACAGCCTCGACGTGTTCGCCGTGCATGGCGTTGGCGGTATTCTCGGCAGTTTGTTGATCCCATTCCTCGCAGCCGCAGGTCCGCTGGCGCCGGGACTGGAGATGTCCACCGGTGCACAGTTTGGTGTGCAACTGCTCGGTGTAGCAGTCGTCGCCGTTTATTCGGCCATCATGACCGGAGCGATCCTGTTCGTCATCAAGCTGTTCATTCCTTTGCGCGTTTCTACCGAGGATGAGGAGAACGGCCTCGACTCAGCCACTCATGGTGAGTCCGCCTATCACTTCTGAATGGTATCGCGGCGGCGCGCTTGACAGGCGCGCCGCAGCAAACCACGGCTAGGGCAATGACCGATACGCCCCCCTTTGAAACGAGTGATAATCTTTCAGGCCTGCCGGAGATCCGCCATGGATTCTTTGGCCGAATGGGCGGTGTTTCGGGTGGTCTCTATACCAGTTTGAATGCCGGGGAAGGCTCAGGGGATGTGCCCGGCGCCGTCGCGACCAATCGCGAGCGAATCCGCACCGCCATGTCCGCGCGCGCGCTGCTCTCCTGCTACCAGATTCATTCAGCCGATGTCGCACATGTCACCGAACCGTGGAGCGTGCGCCCGGAGGCCGATGCGATGGCGACGAAAATTCCGGGAATCGCCCTGTGCATCCTGACGGCCGACTGCACGCCGGTTCTGTTTGCCGATGCCGAAGCGGGCGTGATTGGTGCGGCACATGCGGGCTGGAAAGGCGCCATCGGAGGTGTGCTCGACACCACTGTTGCGGCGATGATTGAACTTGGCGCCGAAGCTGGCCGGATTCGCGCAGCCATTGGTCCCACGATCCAGCAGGCAAGTTATGAAGTCGGCCCCGAATTCCGAAACACTTTCCTGGACGCCTCCCCCCATAACGCGGCCTTGTTCTTGCCCGGCAAGGGAGACCGGTTTCAGTTCGACCTGCCGGGCTATTGTCGACAAAGGCTGGATGGGCTCGGCGTCCACAGCGTTCACGACACCGGGCTGGACACATGCGCGCTGAAAGACTCCTATTTTTCCAACCGGCGGCGCAATCAGCGGGGCGAGCCAGACTATGGCCGAAATGCCTCAGTCATCATGCTTGCGCTGTAATTTTCTGAAAAAGTCGTAAGAGTCCGGTTGCGACTCGCCGCCCTATGTTACAAAAGCGACACCAATTGGGCAGCACGGGCGCTCCATCATGAAACTGCTTTCCTGCAACGCAAACCGGCCATTGGCGGAAGCCATCGCCGATTATCTTGACACGCGCCTGACGCGGTCTGAGGTGAAGACCTTCTCGGATCAGGAAATATTTGTCCGCATCGACGAGAATGTCCGCGGCGAAGATGTCTTCGTGATCCAGTCCACGTCCTACCCCGCCAATGACAATCTGATGCAGTTGCTGATCTGCATGGACGCGCTGAAGCGCGCCTCGGCCCGTCGCATCACCGCCGTCATCCCCTATTTCGGCTATGCCCGGCAGGATCGTAAAACGGATGGTCGTACGCCCATCTCCGCCAAGCTGGTCGCAAACCTGATCTGCAGCGCGGGCGCCGACCGCGTATTGACCGTCGATCTGCATGCCGGCCAGATCCAGGGCTTCTTCGATATTCCAACAGACAACCTGTTCGGCAGCCCCGTCATGGTCGATGACATCAAGGAGCGCTACGGGAACAAGGATCTCATGGTGGTCTCTCCGGATGTTGGCGGCGTGGTGCGCGCCCGCTCGCTGGCCAAGCGACTGGAGGCCGACCTTGCCATCGTCGACAAACGCCGCCCCGAAGCTGGCAAGTCAGAAGTCATGAACATTATCGGCGATGTGTCCGGCAAGCGCTGCATCATGCTGGACGATATGTGTGATTCCGGGGGCACGCTGGCAAACGCCGCCGCCGCCCTGAAAGAGCATGGTGCCAAATCGGTTTCTGCCTATGTCACGCATGGCGTGCTTTCAAACAATGCCGTTCAGAGGATCGAGAAATCGGTGCTGGACGAATTGGTGATGACCGACTCGATTCAGCCGTCCGAAGATGCGATTAAATCGGAATCTATCCGCATCCTGCCCATTTCCCCGCTATTGGGCGAAGCCATTCGCCGTATCGCGAACGAGGAAAGCGTTTCGAAACTGTTCGATCGCTAGGACTCACTAGTCGACTTCAGGCGCCAGCCGATTCACCAAATACCGGACCGCGCCGAGGATCAACAGGATGCTCGTCACCAGCAAACCCGCCAGCACAGCCATCAGCGTGGCAATGGCGTAATACGACATCACATACCAGTTCGTCGGGATATCTTCGAATTCCCCGATTGGAATGGATGAGAATGTCAAAAGCGCCACAGCGCTGCACAGGCTGATCGTGGCGAACCAGGCAATCATGCGCACGCGCTTGAACAACCAGATGCCGATGTCGGCACTACTGTTGTGCATCATCCCGAGCATGGTGAGCATAAGGGCAAGGATCGTGGCCGACGCGCTGGCGATAGCCGATCCGAAATAGAGGGACGAATCCGACAGCGCCTCCACAAGGCTCACCGCCTCGGATCGGGAATATATCTGACCGACGAACAGACGGTGGATGCCAAACAGGGCAAATGTCAGTACACCCCCAATGATTGGAGTGGATTTCCCGACCGGTTTGGGGTTTGCCATGATCGAGAATCCTCCTGACAGCCGACGCGCCTGCTATTAGACGCGTCGGCGGATCAGAAAGTTCCAAGCATCGTCATCCAGTCCGCGCTAGGCGATACAGAATTCCATCGGATATGTGATGCCTTTGACGTCGACAGGCTTGCCTGCCTTATTGGTAAGCGGTTTGAACGTCGCGCCCTTCAGTGCTGCCGCCGAAGATTCGAAGACCGGATCGGTGCATTCTGCGAGCATGTTCTGCGGAACGCCATCAGTGCCAAGATCGAACAGGACCATGCAGCCACCGCTGAGTCGTTTCTTGGCCGCGTCGGCAGGATAGGATGGCCTTGGATAATTCACAGCCTCAGGCGTCCAGTTTGCGTTTAGCGACAGGCCAGCAAGCTTGTTCTCGGCCTTGGATGCATCCAGCCTTGCCAACCAGACGGCAGACTTTTCGCGCGTGTTGGCCCAGTTTGCGATGACCTCGCAACCGCCAACTTCACCTCGGATCTCCTCAAAAGCCACATCGCGCTTGATTGGTGCCAGCGGTGCAGCCGGGATGGAGGCAGGCTTGGGCGCGGCATCCGGCACAGGAGCCGCGGGGGGCTGTGGAACCTTCGCGCCGGAATTTGCCGTGATGAACAGGGAGTCCGCCAGGATGAGCCCGGGCTCTGCCATCGGATCGACCGCCTGGCCTGCGCGCCAGACTTCAAGGTGCAGGTGTGGCCCGGTGGCTTGGCCGGACTGGCCCAGCGAGCCGATCACAGTACCTGCGGAGACGGATTCCCCCAGTGACACTTTGATATCTTTCAACTGCCCGAAGCGGAGCACAGTCTCACCCGCAGCGATTTCGACGAGATTCCCGTATCCATTTGTCATTTCTGCGCGGGTCACGATTGCTGAAGTCGGCGCATAGATCGGCTTGCCTTCTTCCTCTGCCAAGTCGACGCCCTGATGTTGTTTCAATTCGCCTGAGACAGGGTGTTTACGCACGCCAAAGGCGCTGGTCAGCTTCGCCTTGTCCAGCACGGCATGACTGTATGTAACCGCGTCGGTCGGCAGCGCGGCGGCGCCCCGGATCAGTGATCCCTGCGCCAAGGCGAGCGGGGTCGCGAGCGCCAGCGCTGCCGCGACTGCCAAGCCAAGACGTTTCGGCCGGTGGTGGGTCTCACTCAGGAGTTGGGTCAAGCGCATTTTGAGGGTTCCTTCTTTCTTGAGCGTGAATGCTGCAACCGGCAGGATGAGCGCAGGCCGGGCAAGACGCGCCACCTGGGTCAGGGCGCGAGCATAGGCGATCCGGTCACCCGTCAGCTCGGCGGTCTCTTCATCGACGATCGCCTCGCGCCAATAATCAAGGCGCTCGCGCATGGCCCAGGCAAAAGGAGAGAACCAGAATATGTCTGCGACCATACGGTCAAATGGGCGGGTCAGCAGGTCACCCCGCTTCAGGTGAACCAGTTCGTGCACGATGATTTGTGGTGTGTGTTGTTTCGAGATGAGCGCTGCCGGTATGAAGACGACCGGGCGCACGATACCGGCAAGGAACGGCGCCCCCTGCGGGATAACCCGCACATCCGGCACGCGCCGCAATCCAATCGCGTCGGCCCAGTGGCGAACCGGGCGGATGACCGGACGGGATGTCTGCTTCAGGCGCTGAAGTCTGGCCTGCCCCACAGCCCAACAGACCGCACGCACGAACCACCCGGCAACAAGCGCCCACAGCACCAGTGTCGCAACCGGCGGTATACGGAATTCTGTGGTAGATTCTTCAACAAAGACGGCATCAGACTGGACCGTCAGCGCATCCATGACCGGCAAGTCCGGCAAGGCCTGTGCGGCAACTTGAGTCAGACCCGGCATGAAAGCAGATGCCAGGAATGGTGCGAACATCAAAGCTGCTGCGCCGCGCCATATGGCCTGAGCCATCCTGGGTGAGGGTTTGAGCGTGCAAAGCACGGTGGCGAGCAGCCAGAGCGCCGCGCTCCAACCAAAGGCGAGTGCGATCAGTCCGAACAAGCTCATGCCTTGCCCTCCGTATCGGCCGCCGCCGCGTTGATGATGGCGTCGAGTTCGTCAAGTTCGGCATCGGAGAGGTGTGGACTTTCCGCAAACAAGGCCGCCGGCAACGGCCCGTCCATATCCAGAACCTGGCGGGCGAGATGACGGACCAATCCGCCCAATGTGGCGGTCCGGTCTATAGCGGCGGCATACACTGCGATGCCATGCATGTCCTGACGGCTGACCCAGCCCTTCTCTTCCATCCTAGCAATGACGGTGCGGGTCGTCGACGGCTTCCACCCCTGCCTCGGACCGATGGCATCATGCACCTCACGTGCGCTTTGCCGGCCATGTGACCAGAGATGTTTCAACACGCTGAGTTCGGAAGGATTGGGCTGGGACATGCAAATCTCGCTATCAAAGTCACGTGTACGCTACAGTTGTAGCGCACCAGTGTCAAGCGAGTGCTTTTAGGGGCTTCAGGCTCCCCATCCGTTTCAAAATTCCAAATAATTCGGAGTTGTTATTCGACAGTCCAGCCGCGCGGCGTGCGGCGGGCGTCGAGAATGAGCGGCTCTTCAGCCGTGTCGCGCGCTTGCGGGGGGATGCCCTTCCGGCCAGCATACCGCATGAACAAGGCCGCCGAAGCCAGCAAGACGCCTGCGATAGCGGTCATCACGGCTAGCAATCCGGCAAACAGCACCAGCAAGAGCCCAATACATAGCCGCGCCACAAGGCTGATCGCACTCGAAAATGCGTCTGCAATATTGAAACGGCCGGAACTGGAAGCTGCTTGGGTCATGAATCTCTCGTTTACAGTGCAAACATGGCGCCAGTGCTGCGTTCCGTCAATGGAATGGCATGCCGATACTATGTGAATTCGCGGAAATGCCTCAATCCGACCGGATCAGCAGACCGCGTTCGGTCCGAATTTGCGCATAGGCGGCTGTAATCGATGCCGCCTTGGCATGCGCGGCATCCTCGAATTCGCGTGGTGCGCCCATTTGCACCACACGGTCCGGATGGTGATCAGACATCAACTGACGATAGGCGGCACGAATATCGGAAAACTCTGCATCATGGGAGACGCCGAGAATGTGGTATGGGTCGTCGCTATCCGGGCCCAAATGGCTGGCCTTGATCCGGCGGAATGTCAGCTCATCAAAGCCGAAGGCATCGGATACGGTGCGCAAATAGTCCATCTCATCCGCCGTCACGACGCCATCCGCACCCGCGATTTGGAACAGGCCGTCCAGCACGCCTTCCAGCAAGCATGGGCGGTCTCGGTATTTCCGGCCGATCTTGCGAGCGTAGCCTTCATAGCCGCGCACAGTCTGGCGGGCGATATTGAAGACACGGCGAACACTGTCGGCATCTTCAGGCGCGGCGCGGAAGACGCGCGAAAACACCATGATTTCCTGATCCGATACGGTGCCGTCAGCTACGGCAAGCTTTGCACCGAGCCCCACGACCGCCGCAGTAAACCCGACATCATTCGGATCTGGCGCGCACGCAAAATCAGCTCCGTCGGCAAGCATGCCGTCAGAGTTGTCAGGATCGAACAGGCGCCGTCCGCCCTCAAGCACTCGGGTCCACAAAGACATCTCGGGAAATTCTATACCCTATTTTGGCAATTTTGGGAGCGCGGCATGCTGACAGTTGCGTGAAGTCCTGCTCACACTTCCAAAAATGAATTCTTTTTTAGATTCTGATCCTCCGGGACGGACGACCCGTAAAGAGTGGCATCGATGGATATGGTTCCATCGGAAAATTTCTGAATTGGGACACCCCTAATCATGAAACGTCTTCTCACGCTCACCGCTGCTTTCGCCTTCCTGGCCGCCCCGGCCCTCGCAGAGACCTGTCAGTATTCCAAGGATCGCATGGCTAGCCATGTCGAGGCCGAGCTCATCAAAGGCGAATGGTCCAAGATGGATATCGTCGACACCGCCGCCGAAGCTGGCCAGTTCAACACGCTGCTGGCTGCCGCGACTTCAGCTGGTCTGGTCGATGCCCTGAAGGGCGAAGGCCCGCTTACCGTGTTTGCGCCAACCGATGCTGCCTTCGCCGCCCTTCCCGAGGGTACGGTCGAAATCCTGTTGATGCCGGAGAACAAGCACCAACTTGCCGACATTCTCAAACTGCACGTGATCGCTGACAGCAAGGTGACCTCTGACCAGCTCGCCGGAAAGACACTGACCGCAAGCACGTTGAATGGCGACGTAGCAATCGATGGCACCGACGGCGTAACGGTGAATGGCGCCACCGTCGTGAAAGCCGATGTCATGGCCTCCAACGGTGTCATCCATGTGATCGACCAGGTCCTTCTGCCCAAAGGCTAAGGTGATCTGCAAAGCGAAGCGATGCTGAAGGCCCGCCCACAAACAGAGGCGGGCCTTATCTACTTTGACTGCGCCTCAACCGAGGCTCTCAAGGCGGCGATCTCTGATCGCATCTCCTGTATTGCCGAAAGGACGGCGGCGCGCTCCTTCTCGGCGGTCATGAGTTCACCTTCCAATTCTCCTTCGATTTCGTCGAGTCCCTCCTCGATGATCGCCTGTTGTTCGGCCGCGAGCGAATCCACAATCAGGGCGATGAACAAGTTGAGAATGGCGAAGCTGGCGATGAAGATGAAGATCAGGAAGAACATCCAGGCATAGGGATTGCCATCATCAATCACTTTCTGGACAACTTCGAACCGCCAGCCATCCATCGTCATGACCTGGAAAAGTGAATAGGCCGAACGCGGCAGATCCCCGAACAGTTCGGTGACCTCTTCATTCTCGGTATTGCCGTACATGTTGGTCGCCATTACGGCGGCAACATATGTGATCAGCGCCAGCACTGCGAAAATGGCGCCCATGCCCGGCAGGGCCTTCATCAGCGCCTCGGTAATCCGGCGCATCAT
>CEOE01025439.1_pt1 | contig 62979 bp, 47 predicted proteins | sample 530211 | NCBI WGS metagenome assembly CEOE01 (sample SAMEA2619779, study PRJEB7988) | marine metagenome | isolation source: saline water (ENVO:00002010), including
CCCACCTCCCCGCGGGGCGCGGGGAGGAACAGATGAGCGTGGTTTGTGTTCTTTGATGTCTTGCGCTCGTTTGAGTGCGATGCTTCGGATTGTTTGTATGACGGCGTTGAGCTCGGCGAAGACTTCGTGGGCCTGGACGCGCAGTACATGGATGTCACATGATTGCATCCACTCATCGCGCATCTTGTCATGGGTGAGTTGGTCGGCTTGATGGGTCTTGCCGTCGATTTCGATGACGAGGCGGGCGTCGCGGCAGTAGAAGTCGGCGATGTAGGGGCCGAGAGGGTGCTGGGAACGGAAGGGGAGGTCAGCGATCTGGTTGTTGCGGAGGTATGACCAGAGGAGCTGTTCGGGTGGGGAGAGGTTGTCGCGGAGTGATGTAGCGCGATGCTTTGCGAGGGATGTTGGCTTTGTGAGATGGCGATAGGTCGCGTGGTCGATCACATTTGCAATATACATGGAAGATGAGGTGTTGTGAAGACCCCTCCGTCACGCCGGGGACGGCGTGCCACCTCCCCGCGAGGGCGCGGGGAGGGACATCAAGACCCCTCCGCCTCGCTGCGCTCGGCACCTCCTTCGTCCGCTCCGCCGTTGACGGATCTGCGACACGGCGGATCACGGGGAGGGACATGCGGGTAATCGGAGATTGTTGTCTAGATTGATTTGGGGGTGGGTGTTGGGGGGGCATATGCTCTAGGCCTTATATTTAAGGAGGCGAGCATGAAGCTCCGGTTTTCGACGCGGTACACACCTGTTTCGCTGGTTTGTTTGCGTGAGGGGTATACGCGGCGGATCGTGATGCATGATCTTGTTGCGGGGTTGACGGTGGCGGTGATTGCGCTGCCGTTGGCGATGGCGCTGGGGATTGCTTCGATCCCGCAGGACGTGGCGGATGAGCTGCGGTCGATCCATCCGTGGTTGACGCCGCCGGCGATGGGGCTGTTTACCTCGGTGGTTGCGGGGTTCCTGATCTCGATGCTGGGTGGGAGCCGGGTGCAGATCGGGGGGCCGACGGCGGCGTTTATCCCGATCGTGTTCGGGGTCGCGGCGACCTTCGGTTACGAGGGGCTGGTGCTGGCGACCATCATGGCGGGGTTCATTGTGATCCTGATGGGGTTGTTCCGCTTCGGGACGCTGATCAAGTTCATCCCGTACCCGGTGGTCACGGGGTTCACCTCGGGGATCGCGGTGATGATCTTCACGGGGCAGATCAAGGACCTGCTTGGGCTGACGATTCTCAATGCGGATGGAACGGCGGCGACGGTGCCGGCGGAGTTCGTGCACAAGGTTCAGATGATCAGTGCGCATCTCTCGACGATCAGCTGGCACAGTGCCGGGGTGGGTGTTGGGTCGCTGGTGGTGCTGATTGTGCTGCGTCGGTGGTTGCCCAAGGTTCCGGGTGCGATTGTTGCGGTGGTGCTGGCGACGGGTGTGGTCTGGGTGATGGGCTGGGCGAAGACGACGGTTTTGTTTGATGGGGTGCACGCGCGACCGGTGGTCGAGACGATCGGGACGCGGTTTGGCGGGATTCCCAATGGGCTGCGCTCGCCGCATGTTCCTGAGTTTTCGTTTGAGTTGATGCGTCAGGTGATCCCGGCGGCGACGACGATCGCGGTGTTGTGCGCGATCGAGAGTCTGCTGTCGGCAGTGGTCGCGGACGGGATGACGGGGAACCGGCATCGTTCGGATCAGGAGCTGGTTGGGCAGGGCGTGGCGAATATTGCTTCGGGGTTGTTCTTCGGGCTGCCGGCGACGGGGGCGATTGCGCGGACGGCGGCGAACATCAAGAGCGGGGGCAAGACACCGCTGGCTGGGGTGATCCATGCGGTGGTGATTCTGTTGTTTATGCTGCTGCTGGCGCCGCTGGCGAAGCAGATTCCGTTGGCGACGCTTGCGGCGATCCTGATCATGGTGGCGTGGAATATCGCGGAGGTGGATCACTTCCGGGCGTTGCTGCGTTCGCCGCGCCCGGATGTGCTGGTGTTGCTAACGACTTTCGGGCTGACGGTGTTTACGGACCTGACGATCGGTGTTGGTGTGGGGATGGTGCTGGCGTCGTTGTTGTTCATGAAGCGGATGAGCGAGATGACGACGATGAGCGGGCTCAAGGAGGAGCTGGTGAGCGGGCAGCGGCCAGAGATCATCGATCCCAAGGACCCGGGGCAGATCAGCAGCCTGGATATACCTGAGGGTGTGGAGATCTTCGAGGTGAACGGGCCGTTCTTCTTTGGGGTGGCGGATCTGTTGATTGATACGCTGGGGCAGTTGGAGAAGCCGCCTCGGGTGTTTATTCTGCGGATGCGTGCGGTGCCTCATATTGATGCTACGGGGTTGCATGCGCTGGATGAGTTTGTCGGGAAGTGTCGTCGTCAGGGGACGGTGCTTTTGTTGGGTGGGGTGCATGCGCAGCCGCTGATGGAGATGGTGCGTGTTGGGCTGTTTGATGAGATCGGTCAGGAGCATGTGTTTGAGGGGATGGGGGATGCGATTGAGTTTGCGCGGGGGGTGGTGGGGAGGGAGAGGGACTAGCCACTCGCCACTCGCCACTCGCCATCGGGGGGGCGGATTGTGTTTGTTTGTCAGTTTGGTTGGTGGTTTCATTGCGGTTTCATCTGAGATTCATTTGCGTCTGGTTTCATTGGGTGTGCGTGATTGATTGGGTGCGTGTGTTGCCTGATTGGTCGCGTAATCAATGGAAGGAAGAACGATGCAAGTGTTTATTGCTGGTGCGACGGGGCAGGTTGGGCGGAAGGCGGTTGAGAAGGCGATCGATGCGGGTCATGCGGTGACGGGCATGATCCGTCGTGAGGAGGATCGGGAAGATCTGGAAGCGATCGGGGCGAAGACCTACATGGCGGATGTGACGGAGCCGGGGACGCTGGATCGGGCGGTCGCGGGGCACGATGCGGTGGTGTTCGCGGTGGGGTCGCAGGGTGAGGCGGTGGAGAAGGTTGATCGTGATGGGGCGATCAATCTGTGCGACGCGACGAAGCGCGCGGGGATCGGTCGGTTCGTGGTGCTCAGCTCGATGGGGGCGGGTCACCCGGAGGATGCGGATCAGCTCGAGGACTATCTGCAGGCGAAGCACGAGGCGGACGAGTATGTGATGAAGAGCGGGCTGGACTGGACGATCCTGCGGCCGGGGTCGTTGAAGGATGAGCCCGCGAAGGGGGAGATCCGCACGAAGGCGCGGTTCGACCGGGAGGATGCTGCGGGGCTGGAGGTTTCGCGCGCGGATGTGGCGGGGGTGATTGTGGGGACTTTGGATGAGCCGCGAACAATCGGGGCCGCGTTTGAGTTCGTTGAGGGTGGAACGGAGATTCAGGAAGCGCTCGCGCAGGTGTGAGCAGATGAGGAGTTGAAGCTATGTTGAAGCCGCAGAAGCAGGTGCCCGCGTTGTCCGTGAAGACGGTTGGTGGTTCGGAGTGGTCGCTTGGGGAGCAGAACCCGGAGCACTTTACCTTTGTGTTTTTCTATCGCGGGTATCACTGCCCGATCTGCAAGAAGTATCTCAAGAGCATCGATGCGAAGGTTGATGAGCTGGAATCGATGGGGATCAGTGCGATCGCGATCAGCAGCGACTCGGAGGAGCGTGCCACCAAGAGCAAGGACGAGTGGGGGATCGAGAAACTGCCGGTTGGGTATGGGCTGAGCATTGAGAAGGCGCGTGAGTTGGGGCTGTATGTCTCGAAGGGTTTGAAGGACACGGAGCCGGAGATTTTCAGCGAGCCGGGTCTGTTTGTTGTGCGTCCTGATGGTGAGCTGTACGCGGCTTCGATTCAGACGATGCCGTTCACGCGGCCGGGGATTGATGAGTTGATCGGCGGGTTCAAGTTTGTGATCGACAAGGGGTATCCGGGGCGTGGGGAGGCGTGAGGGGGGTAGTATCCTGTAATGCAGTATCAGCGCGTTTCCGTATATCCAAATGACGAGTTGCTCTTGCCTTATGACGGCGAGAGTTTCTATTGCCCGATGTGTGGAGAAAGCTGCGGGAGTTATCCGCCGTTTGATGAGGATGGCAGGCCCGTGTTTGACTGGATTTGTACATGCTCGTTTTTCCCCGACAAAGATGATGGACCATCAGAGCATTGTGGGCTCACGCAGGAGCAGTACGTTGCGGCGTATCGCAAGCAGTGGCTCTCGGAGAATGACTGGGCACCTGAACTCGTTGAGCGACTGCGTGCGGTATTTCAGCTCACCGATAATGATGTTGAGATGATTCGTCAAGCTGCAGAGTTGAAGTAGCTGATACTGGTGCGTTCGTACTTCTTGTGAACATCACTTTCGAAGACCCCTCCGACCCGCCTTCGGCGGCCCACCTCCCCGCGGGGCGCGGGGAGGGACAAGAGGTCAGCCTGCGCTGTCGCCTCTTGCTTCGTGTTCGGAGTCGAACTCTTCGGCGAAGGAGACTGGGCCGGGGAGCTCGGATTTCCAGGGTTGGTCTTGGGTGAGTTCTCTTGCGAGTTTTCGGCCTTCTAAAACAGCACGGCGTTCGACATCGGCGTCGGGGATGTCGGCGGGGTTGTGCTCGGCGGTGGGGTCGAGCTGGGCGACATGGAGGGTCTGGGTGGGGAAGGCGAACTCGACGCCCATGCGGTCGGCGAGGCGGATCACGTCGAGCATGAAGCGGTGTTTCTCGCGGAGCTCGATGGACCAGTCGGGGCACTCGAAGAACATGTAGACGAGGACGTCGAGGGAGTGTGCGCCGAAGGCGTTGAGCCAGACGTGGTAGTAGTCCTTGCGGGTGTAGGGGTGGAGCTTGATGATCTCGCGGATGCCGGCGCAGAAGGCTTCGATTTTCTCGGGTGGGGTGTCGTAGGTGACATTGACCATGGTCTTGAAGCGGCGGTATTTGCGGCGGCCGTAGTTGTCGACTTTCGCGCGAACCAATGTTGCATTCGGGACCGTGACCAGCGAGTTGTAGAAGGTGCGGATGCGTGTGGAGCGGAAGCCGAGGTCTTCGACGGTGCCTTCGACATCGTTGACATAGATCCAGTCGCCGATCTCGAAGGGGCGATCGAGGATGACGGCGACGGAGCCGAAGAAGTTCTCGATGGTGTCCTTGGCGGCGAATGCGACGGCGAGGCCGCCGATGCCGAGGCCGGTGAGGAGGGGGAGGATCTCGATGGAGAATGCGGAGGCGAGGTAGATGAGGCCGACGGCGGTGATGAAGACCTTGGCGGTGCGTTTGATGAGTGGGATGAGGAGATCGTCGAACTTGGTTTCGGTTTTGCCTGCCTGGGTGGCGAGCCATTCGGCGACGAGGTCGGTGATTTTGAAGCCTCCCCAGACGAGGCCGGTGATCCAGATCACCTTGACGGCGACGAGCAGGACCATGGTCGGTGTGGGTGGGAGGAGCCCGATGGTGAGTGCGAGGAACCAGACGCCTGAGGCGGCGAGGAGCCCGAAGGGGCGGACGGCCTTGTTGAGTGTGTCGGTGTCGGACTGCTGGTCGGGGGTGTCGGCGGCGTGCTGTTCGATGCGGTGCCAGATGACGCGGAGGATTGTGCGGACGATGCGGTCGAGGATGATGCCGACGAGGATGACGAGGAAGATGCCGATCCATTGCCAGTGCTCGAGGCCGAGGTTTGTTGAGCCTTTGAGTGAGCGGGGGACGGCGGCGCGGATGTGCTCGATGAGGGTTTTGTCGAGCTCGACGCCGGCGCGGGCGGCCTCGTCCTCGGTGGCGATGTAGAACTCGTGGATGGAGTCCATGGTGTTGCGGCTGAAGCGCCAGTTGCCCTGGGCGTCGGTTGTGAGGGAGATGATGTAGCCGGGGTATTTGGCGCTGAAGGTGGCGTGGGCGACGATGTCGGGTTGGGGGTAGTAGCGGAATCGCTCGGCATCGGTCTGGGCGGGGAGTTGGGCCTCGGTGACCATTCCGATCCGGTTGAGGACGGCGTAGAGCTCGCGGGCGGCGATCCGGCGTGATTCTGGTGGGAGTGAGGTGGAGAGGTCGAGGGTGCGGGTGGCCCGCTGGTAGACGGCGGCGTTTGGGTTGTTGCTGGCGTCGTTCATCGCCTCCAGGAAGGACATCATGGTGGCGCGTGGCGACTCGAGGTCGGGGTCTGCCTCGGAGTTGGCGTTGGTCGTGGCTTGGGGTTGTGGCTCGGTCGGGGCGTCCTGGGCGTGGGCCGGTGCGGCGAGGGCGATCAGGAGCGAGGCGAGCAGTGCGAGGAGTGTGTGTGTGGTGCGCATAGAAGGATGCTATGCGGCGAGCGGGTGGATCGGGGGCGAATGTGCTGCGTCTGTTGGGGTGGGGCGAGCGGCGGGGAAATCGGCGGTGTAATTGTGCCGGAAAGACGCAAGTGGGGAGGGAAGTCTGCTCGCCCTTGGGGGTTGGCGGACCTACCCTATGGGTCCAACCGGAACGGGCGAGCGCCCGGATTGTTTAGATCACATCGAAAGGAAGCGGCGCACATGGCAGCTGGGACCAAAGGATCAATCACGCAAGTCATCGGGTCGACATTCGACGCGCAGTTCCCCGAGGGCGAGCTCCCCGATATCTACAACGCGATCGTGACGGAATGGACGCATGACGGTGAGCAGAAGAAGCTCGTCGGTGAGGTCCAGCAGCACCTTGGTGGCGGACGCGTTCGTGCGGTCGCGCTGGGGTCGACTGACGGTATGACCCGAGGCATGACCTCGTCGGATACCGGCGGGCCGGTTTCGGTTCCGGTCGGTGAAGAGGTGCTGGGTCGCGTCTTCAACCTGCTCGGCGATCCGATCGACAACAAGCCCGCGCTTGAGGGTGTGAATCGCAGCCCGATCCACCGCGAGCCCCCGGAGTTCTCGCAGCTGAACCCCAAGACCGAGATCCTCCCGACGGGTATTAAGGTCATCGACCTTCTCTGCCCGTTCGTGCGTGGTGGTAAGATCGGTCTGTTCGGCGGTGCGGGTGTCGGTAAGACGGTCATCATTCAGGAAATGATCGCTCGCGTTGCTCGTGAGTTCGGTGGTTACTCCGTGTTCTGTGGTGTCGGTGAGCGTACCCGTGAGGGCAACGACCTCTGGCGCGAAATGGGCGAGGCGGAGTACACCGACGCCGAGGGCAACACGGCGCATGTTCTCGACAAGGTGGCGATGGTCTTCGGCCAGATGAACGAGCCCCCCGGATCGCGTCTGCGTGTCGCGCTGTCGGGCCTGACGATGGCGGAGAACTTCCGCGATGAGTCGGGTAAGGAAACCATGATGTTCGTCGACAATGTCTTCCGCTTTACCCAGGCGGGTTCGGAAGTGTCGGCGCTGCTCGGTCGTATGCCTTCGGCGGTGGGTTACCAGCCAACCCTTTCGACGGAAATGGGTGAGCTTCAGGAACGAATCACCTCGACGAGCAAGGGTGCGATTACTTCGGTTCAGGCGATTTATGTCCCTGCGGACGACCTGACCGACCCGGCACCGGCGACTGCGTTTGCTCACCTTGACGCGTTCGTTGTTCTTGAGCGTTCGATCGCGGAGAAGGGGATCTTCCCGGCGGTCGACCCGCTGAGTTCGACCTCGCGAATCCTCGATCCGGCGATCATCGGCGAGCGTCACTACGCGGTCGCGATGCGTGTGCAGAACATCCTGCAGCGTTACAAGGATCTGCAGGACATCATCGCGATTCTCGGTGTGGACGAGCTCTCGGACGCGGACAAGCAGATCGTTGCTCGTGCCCGCCGTATCGAGCGATTCCTTTCGCAGCCGTTCTATGTCGCGGAAGTGTTCACCGGTTTCCCGGGGATCAACTCGACGCTGGAAGAGACGATCGATTCGTTCGAGCGTTTGTGCGAAGGCGAAGGCGACGATCTTCCCGAATCGGCGTTCATGTATGTTGGCACGCTCGACGACGCCCGCGCCAAGGCCGAGAAGGCCGCGGCGAACGCCTGATTGCTGCTTGAATACTCAGAATAAGAACACCCGCTCATTGAGCGGGTGTTTTTTTACTGTTGTGTTGGCTGGTTATGCGGCGACGGCGCCGGTGTTGCTGATGACATCGAACTGGAAATGTTTGAGTGTCTCGAGGGCCGCGATCTTTGTCGCCTCGGGTTGACCTTCGGCCTGTGCGCAGATCAGATCGAGCGTGTGCGGATCGATTCGGTCGTTGCTTGAGATATCGATCACGCCCATCGACCAGTCTGGGAACTGGCGTTCGCTTGCAGGTGCGCCCATGAGAACCTTGATCGAGTGGTGCCGTTTATCGCGGGAGATGCTCTCGAAGAGGTTGTTGAGTTCGTGATAGTCCCCTTCGAGGATCTGGATAAAGTGGGTGCCGGAGTAGAGGAGGAGACCGGTTAGGTTGCTCGCTTGGTTTCGTTGTTGTGCGTCGATCGCGAGTTGCTCGAGTGAATCGCTGGAGAATGGTTCTGTGGCCTTGCTGATGTATAACAGAGCGTAGTTCAATGGAGTGCTGCCTTTAGTTGGTTGAGTGTGTAGATCCACCTTCGTTTTTAGAGCGTGTATCATCGGTTCTCGATGAGGCGGGGGTAGAGGATGGGAATGTCTTTTATGAAATTGACGAGTTTGGCTTTGCCTGTTGTAGGGGATCAACACACTTGTATCGCTCGATGGCTGTGTGGTTAGCGGACTGTGGGGCGATCCATCATCAACGGCGGCAGGTTATCGCCCGGAAGGGGATTCCTGTTCGACGGTCCATGTGAGTTGCTCACCACGGCAATCGATGTAGATGTTGAAGAATCCGGGGCCGCCGTCTGGGCCGGTGTGTTCGTGCTTGTGGACCATGGGCCAGATGATGGCCCGGTCTGTTTCGGGGAGTGGGAGGTTGGGTATATCGTCGGGGTTGTGCCAGCGGAGTTCGCCCTCGTCCATGTGGCCGTCGATGACTTCGACGGGTTTCATGACGCGGTAGTAGAAGAGGAGCCAGTGGGTCTGGCCTTCGAATGCGGTCTCGGCGATGAGCCCGACGAGTCGGAGGTCGTCGATGTCGACATCGATGCCTGCTTCTTCTTTGATCTCGCGTTGGGCGCATTGGGCGGGTGACTCGCCCAGGTGCATTTCGAGCTTGCCTCCGATTGGGGAGCACAGCCCTTTGTTTGGGGCTTTGATGCGATGGAGGAGGAGGACGCGGCCGTCCTTGTCGCGGAGATCGCAGAGGCAGGCGATTTTGTAGGGGAGATCGGGTCCGGGTTCCGGGGCACCCGGGATGATGTTGGCGGCGTCTTGCATAAGCAAGGGTAGGGCGAGTTATTCGTTGGGTGGGGCGTAGTTTGCGGCGAGTTGGGGCTTGTTCCACTTGTTGTAGAGATCGTGGAGGAGGGCGCGGGCGACGAGGGTGTAGCGGTGGTCGGTGCCGAGGGTTTCGCTGAGCCCGGCGTGGGCGTCGAGGAGGATGGGCTCTGCCTCTTGAAGTTCGTCTGCGAGGATGAGGGTGCGTCCGATGAGTGCCCTGGTGAGGTCGGTTTTGTGATGCTCGTCCCCGAACACGCGGAGGCGGATCTCGAGGACTTCTTCGAGCAGGTTTCGGGCTTCATCGTAGTTGCCGTCGCGGAAGAGCTGGATTGCGTAGTTGTCCATGGCCTGGAGTGTGGCGGGGTGCTCTTGGCCGAGGGTGTCCACACGCATCTTGATGCCCTTTTGGTGCATGGCGCGGGCTTCTTCGTAGCGATCCAGGTTGGTGTAGACCATGGCGAGCGCGGTGGCGGCATCGACGGTGCCGTTGTATTGCGGCTGCTTGGCTTCGCCCAGGTCGACGGCGCGTTGGAAGATCTCGGCGGATTGTTCCAAGTCGCGCGTGTAGTAGAGGAGCGAGGCGTGCTGGACGAGGGTGTCGATGCGGATGGTGTCGGAGAGTTCCGGGTGGGCTGCCATGAGTTCTTCGGCTTCTTCGACGAGGGCGAGGGAGGTGTCGAGGTCATCGATGTCGTTGTAGAGGTCGATGAGCGAGTTGTAGCGGTTGAGCAGGATATCGATGTGTATATCGGGGAGGGTCTCTGTGAGTTCGACGGAGCGGCGGAGGTGTTTCTCGGCTTTCTCGAAGTCGTTCATGAGGCGGAACTGGTCGCCCATGGTGAAGCTGATGGCGGCTTCGGCTTCGGGGGCGTTCTCGAAGCGTTCGGGGATTTTGTCGGATGCGGCCCGCATGGCGTCGAGGAGGGAGATGCTTGCGTCCCCGCCGTAGTCGGGGTTTCCGGATGAGAAGAGGTCTTCGGTGACGAAGAGGGCGGTGAGTTCCTGGGCGTGCTGTTCTTGTTTGGCGATGGCGCGTTCCTGATTCGCGATCCGCAGGGCGTTTGAAACAAGGATGATCGCGACGACGAGCACGAGCATGATGGAGGCGACGGAGCCGACGAGGAGGGGGTTGCGCTGGGAGAACTTGCGGAGCTGGTACCAGGTGCTCGGGGGGCGTGCCTGGATAGGCTTGTTGTGGAGGAACCGATCGAGGTCGTCGGCGAGGGCGCCCGCGTCGGGGTAGCGTCGTTGCGGTTCGCGGGCGAGGGCTTTGGCGATGATGGTTTCGAGGTCGCCTCGGAGCGCGCGGTCGTGGGTGCCGAGTGTCTGGGGGTCGTCGTCGCGGATGGATCGGACGAGCTCGTACATGGAGGAGTCGCGCCCGGCGTGGGGGCTGGTCCCGGTGAGGAGCTCGAAGGCGATGAGCCCGAGTGCGTAGACATCGGTGCGGGTGCTCGATTCGTTGGTGCTGCGATCGACCTGTTCTGGGGCCATGTATTGAAGGGTGCCCAGGAGCTGTCCGGTCTGGGTGATCATGGTGCGTTCGTCGAGCTGCATATCCATTGCGATCCCGAAATCGAGGACCTTGGGCTCGGCATCGGGGGTGACGAGGATGTTGCCGGGTTTGAGGTCGCGGTGGATGATGCCGATGGAGTGGGCGTAGGCGACGGCTCGGCAGACCTTGACAATGAGCTCGACACGCTGCTCGATGGAGGGTGAGGTGTCGCGGACGAAGTGGTGGATGGGTTGGCCTTCGACGAGTTCCATCGCGACGAAGGGGGTTCGGTTGTCGTCGGCGGTGCCCGATTCGTAGATCGTGGCGATCCCTGGGTGGTTGAGCTTGGCGAGGATCTGGGCTTCGCGCTGGAATCGTTTGCGGATCTTGTCCTGGATGGTGCGAGTGCGGATGACTTTGAGGGCGACTCGGCGGTTGGTGTCTTTTTGCTCGGCTTCGTAGACGATGCCCATGCCGCCCTCGCCGAGGATTCGGGTGGGTGTGTAGTTGGCGATGGAGTCGGGGAGTGTCTCGTCGTTGATTTCGCGTGGGTCGATCTCGATGGCGGGGTTGTCGAGGATGTTGTGCTTGGCTCGGTCAAGATCGAGCATGGCGCGGACCTCTTCGGCGATGTCCGGTTCGTCGCGGGTGAGCTCGATGAGGCGGGATTCGATCGCGTCGGGGTGGTCGGCGTGCATCGCGCTGAGTTCTTTGAAGATCGATTCGATGCGTTGGAACTTGTTGCGTTCGGTGCTCATGCATCGTCCTCTTGGGAGGAGGCGAGCTGGCGGAGGAGCCAGGCGCGGGCGAATCGCCAATCGCTTGAAGCGGTGGAGCGGGCGATGCCGAGGATCTGGGCGGCTTGTTCTTCGTCGAGCCCGGCGAAGAAGCGGAGCTCGACGAGCTTGGCTTTGCGTTCGTCGAGTTCGCGGAGTTTGTTGAGCGCTTCGTCGATGGCGAGGAGGGTTTCGGGGGAGATGGGCTCGTTGGATTCGGGGTCGGCGATGGTGATTGGGATGCGGTCGTGGTCTCCGCCTCGTTTTTGGCGTTTTGTGGCGCGGGCGTGGTCGATGAGGACACGACGCATGACCTGGGCGGCGAGCATCATGAAGTGGTCTTTGGAGTTGACATGGACCTCGTCTGTGTTGATCAGGCGGAGGAAGACCTCGTGGACGAGGGCGGTGGGCTGGAGGGTGTGGTCGGCGCGCTCGCTGTTCATCATCTGGCGGGCGAGTGATTTGAGTTCGTCGTAGAGGAGTTCTGAGAGGATGGCGGAGTGGGCATCATCGCCGAGCGTCATCCGGTTGAGGATGGCGGTCGCTTTGGACTGGATGCCTGGGTTTGTGGGCATGGGGGCATTGTAACTGAGAGAGTGGGGTGTTTGCCCCTCTAAAGCGGGGGGAGTGGGGGATTTCACGGTTCTTTGTGGTATTCGTCGGGCGCGATAACCCGGTACATCGCATGGACTGGCACACGGATTCGTTCTGGAACTGAAGTACGACTGAGAGCCCGGGGAGGCACACGATGAAGAACAAGATGGCGATGGCGTTGGTATTGGGGGCGGCGGGTTCGGTTTCGTTGGCGGATACGCTGACGGTGGGACCGGATCTTGGGACATATGACTACATCACGATCACGGCGGCGATCGCGAACGCGGCGAGCGGGGATGAGATCCTGATTCAGCCGGGGTTGTACGCGGAGAACCTGAGCGTGAGCGGGAAGGACCTGGCGCTTCGCAACGCGGGCGGGGGCACGGTGACGGTGTTCGGGCAGGACCTCGATAAGTGCTTCGTGTCTTCGGGGAGCTCGACGGATGTGGTGCTCGAGGGGCTTGTCTTTACGCGAGGATTCTCGACCAGCGCTGGCGGCGGTGTCTCGATCGAGGGCGGGTCGCGTGCGACGATTACCGATTGTGTGATTGAGGATTCGCACTCGGACTTTGTGGGCGGCGGGCTGTATATGTCGGGCGGCGGGACGGTGACCAACACGATCATCCGCAACAACACGAGCGGTGGCAACGGCGGCGGGGTTGATCTGCGTGGCGTGCTCGCCAAGTCGTTCGTGAACTGCCTGATCGAGGGGAACGAGGGCGTGGAGGGCGGCGGGTTGTCGTACTCGGCCATCGGCGACATTGCGAACTTTGAGGGATGCACCTTCCGGAGCAACACGGCAACGAGTCGGGGCGGGGCGATCGCGATGCTTGGTATTGCGGGCAACAGCGGTGCGGCGATTATGGATGTCAGCAAGTGTGTGTTCTCGATGAACCACGCGCAGAGTGCGGGTGGCGCGATCTGGATCTCAGATCAGGATGTGTTCCGGGCGCTGAACTCGGTGTTTGAGCTCAACACGGCGGAGAACATCGGCGGGGTGGTCCGCAACGAGCAGATCTTTGATGCGGTGAACTGTACTTTTGTGAACAACGATGTGATCGCGGCGGGTGTGAGTGACTCGTTTGAGTCGAACCGAGCGGACGCGGACACGAACCTGATGAACTGTGTGGTGGTGAACGCGAGCGCGGCGTCGCATACCGGATCGGGTGATTTCAATGTGACCTACTCGTTGATCCCGGAGGCGCCGGTGGGTGAGGCGAACGCGGATGGGAACTTCAGCGCGGATCCGATGTTTGTGGATCTGGGTGGCGGCGATTACACCCTGATGGCGGGTTCGGCGGCGATCGACGCGGGGAACTCGCGTGGGGTGCTTGGGCCGGTGGATGTGTTGGATGTGGACACGGACTTTGACGGGAATGTTCGGAACCTTGATGATCCGGACACGGAGAACACGGGGTTGTCGACTTGGGAGTTGTGCGTGGATCTCGGGGCGTTTGAGTTCCAGCCGAGTGGCGGGGCGGATTGCCCGGCGGACCTGACGGGTGATGGGGTGCTCAACTTCTTTGATGTGAGCGCGTTCCTCTCGGCGTACAACGCGGGTTGCCCGTGATTGGGTGATTTCGGATGAGCAGAGAGCCCTCGGTTTCGTCCGAAACTGGGGGTTTTATTGTTGGTGGGTTTTGTTGGTTTGTTCTTTCGGAGTTCTAGGGAGTTGGGTATATTGGGGAGTGTTGATTTTCTGTCATTGAACAAGTTGAACTGGGAGGGCGTGATGCGATTGAGAAGTTTCTTGAATGTTTCGATGAGCGGTGTGTGTGCGATGGGATTGTGTTCGACGGCGGCGGTGGCGCAGGATGAGTGTGTCGATCTGCAGTTGATCGGGTCGTACGGCGAGGCGTATGTCGGTGCAGATCGCACCGTGGCGGCGTATCACGATGGGTATGCGTATTTGCTTGGGCAACCCAGCGCGTGGAGTGGGTTGGAAGTAATTGATCTGCGTGATCCCAGTTCTCCGACGCTTGCTGCGTCGTACACGATCGCTGATCTGGAATCCGGGGGGAGTTCGATCGCGGTTCAGGGTGATCTCGTCTTTCTTGGTGGGTATCGTGAACTCGTCGTATTCGATGTCGCGCAGGGGCAGGTTCGCTCGGTGCATTCAACTTCGAGAGCGTCGATCAAGGATATCTGTGTTGATGGAGATTTGGTCTATCTCGGTTTGGATTGGCACAGCTCGGATCATGATGGTGGATTCGAGATTCTCGATGTCTCGGATCCTTCATCTCCTGTTGTGCTCAGTTCGGTTCGGTATGAGCTTGATGCTGGGTACGGCGGAGTGAGCGACATCCAGTTTAAGGATTCTGTGTTGTATGTTTTGCACGAGGAACTGGGGTTATTGCGGTATTGGGTACAAGATCCACATACTCCCGAGCTCTTGGGTGGGTATCAGTTGCCTGACGGTCGGTATGACTACATGGCACTGAACGGCGATGTGGCGTATCTTGGGACTTCGCAGGGAGAGATCGAGGGGGTGCTTTCGCTCGATGTGACGGACCCATCATCGGTTTCGCTCGCTGGCAGTTCTCTCGAGTTCATTCCATTGATCCATGCCCCGGCGACCGCGATCCGTGGGGATTACATGGTGCTAGGCTACGAGGGGCGGTTCGAGACGCGGGTACTCAATATCAGCGATCCCTTCTTCCCGGTGTTGGAGTTCGGCACGCGGAGTGTGTTTGGTTGGCCTGCGTTTATTGACGATGAGACGCTTGTGTTGATGAACGGGCATGGGTTGCGGGTGTATGACCTGAGTACAGGGTTCTCGGGGGATTGTCTCCCTGTTGATATTTGTGATTTCAACGCGGACGGGGCGATCAACATGTTTGATGTGAGTCGCTTCATCGACGCATACTTGCAGGAACGGGTCGATGGTGACCTGAATCATGATGGTGTGACCAACCGGTTCGATGTGTCGGCATTTATCCAGTGCTACGGTTATAACGCGGGTTGGTAGTTCGCGTTTCACAATCAAGAAGATGAACGATCGGCCCCGTTTCTCGCGAGAAACGGGGTTTTTTGTGGAATCGTGGGAAAGTTGGGGATTCATCGGGCGCGGCGGGGTTGGCGGCCGCGTGGTCTCTCAGGGCTCATTCCGCGCTGGGGCCGGGAGCTGAACTTCTTCGATGTGTCGGCGTTCTTCGTGGCGTTTTTCGCAGGGTGCGCTGAACCCAGACTTCCTGATTGCTCAAAGGACTCAATCATGATTCGATATGCTCTGCTGATCGTGCCGCTCTTGGTTGCATCATCTGCATTTGCGCAGATGCATGCGCACTCATGCGGTGTTGACTGCTTACAGCGTGAACCCATCACGAGTGATGTGCAGCGCCCGCTCGATCGTGCAGCGATGGCCAGTGCGACGCATCAGCGTGGCAGGGGGGCATCGCTTGAGGATGGGTCCCTGATTGACATTCTGGTTCTGTACTCACCACAGGCGACGACATTCGCCGGGGGGCAGGCCGAGATTGAGTCGCTGATCATGGACGGTTTGGATGAGCTCAACGCCGCGACGCTGGATTCTGGCATTCCCACCGTGTTCCGGATTGTCCATACGCAGGAGGTGGCACATGACCAGTCGGGGTCGATGGGCACCCAGCTCACGCGGTTGCGTACCCCGGGTGATGGTGTGCTCGATGAGGCGCATGACCTGCGGGATCTTTATAAAGCCGATCTGGTCATGCTTGTCATCTCTGCGGGGGATGTGTGCGGGATCGCCAATATCGGGGTCGGGCCCGGGAATACACCGACGCCGCAGTTTGGGTTCAGTGTGGTGGCCGCCTCGTGCATGACGGCGCCGGTCAGCGCCTTTGCGCACGAGATCGGGCACAACATGGGCATCCTGCACGGGTACGAAGAGAACCCGTGCACGAACGGGGCTTCCCGCTTTGCCAAGGGTTATATGGCGCCCGACGAATCGTTCCAGACGCTTATGGGGGTTGGGGCTGCCCCGCGGGTGGTTCGGTTCTCGAACCCTGGTGTGGATATGAACGGCCAGCCCACTGGCGTTGCGATTGGGGATCCGAGTGCCGCGGACAGCGCGAGTGCCTTTGCTTTCGCCGCGCCTGTTGTCGCGAACTATCGCAGCCGGGATATGAACAACAACGGCATCCTCGACGACGACGAGATCGTTTCTGGTGATCTGAATGATTGCAATGGGAATGGGTATCCCGACTTCGCCGATCAGGATTTTAATCGCAACGGGGTCCCCGACGAGTGCGACATCGCGATGGGCACGAGCACGGACAATGACCTTGATGGGATCCCTGATGACGCCGAGCTTTCGGTCATTCGAGTGGATCCCGGCGCGACCGGGACTGGGTTGGGGGACTCCTGGGGAGACGCACGAACCGATCTTCAGGACGCGCTCGAACTCGCCCGTGCATCGGGAGACATCGAGCAGCTCTGGCTCATGCACGGGACCTATCTCCCGTCGGACCAGGGGCATCGTGCTCGATACTTCGATATCCCCGGTGGTGTTGCTCTTCTCGGGGGATTCGATGGAACCGAGGCGATCGCGGACGAGCGATCTCCTTCGACGGCGCGAACCATCCTGTCTGGTGACCAGTTTCAGGATGATGATGGGCTGTTGAACCGGGAGGACAACGCGCTGCATGTGGTTTACATCCATGATGAACCCGCGCCGGTGGTGCTCGATAATCTTGTGATTGAGCATGGGAACGGTGATTCTGAGGTGAACTGTGGTGCGCTGATGGAGTTCGCGGGCGGGGTTCTGGTGTACAACACGGACACGACCATCACCAACTCGGAGATCCGCGAGAATACCGGGCTGGTCTCCGCGGGCATGGTGCTCATCAATAACTCGAAAACCCGTATCGTGGGCAATCACATCCATCACAACACCGCGATCGATGGCACTTTCTATGGTTCGACCGGGGCGTTGGAGTATCGGGGTTGGATCGGTGCAGTACGGGTCAACACCTTCTACGACGGGTCTGATAATGTCTTTGCCAACAACCTTGTGGAGTTCAATCAGGATACTGACTCCGTCTCAGGCGTTTCCGTTGTCGGGTGCGCACCTTACTTTGTCAATAATGTCATCGCACGCAACTCCTCGCTGAGCAGCGTCTCTGGTTCCGGACTATCTGCTGTACTTTGCGAGGGGTTCGAGGTCATCAACTGCACGATCACCGACAACCGAGCCCCGAACAATCAGTTTGGGCAGCGTGCTGGTGGGTTTGCCTCGAATCGTTCTCAGGTCTCCGTCATCAACTCGATCCTGTGGGGCAACCACCCGCACCTTGATGCGGGCGACGAAACGGCACAGTTCTCGGAATCGGGAGTCGGAGTCGAGCACGAGTTCGTCAACTCAGTTGTCGAGGGTTGGTCCGGGGCATTCAATGGGAGCGGGCTTGACGCCGATCCCGTGTTCGTGGATGCGGTGAGCGGCGATTATGCCTTGAGCCCGCTGTCTCCCGCGATCGATGCGAGCGACAACACACGCATTCCCGCGGATACGCCCGACTTTGACAACGATTTGGATGTGCTCGAGCTCCTTCCTCTCGACTTTCTGGGGAACCCGCGGAGCGTTGATGATCCGGACACGACCGATTCAGGGAGCGGTGCCGCGCCCATGGCGGATATCGGCGCGATCGAGTACCAACCCGAATCCGTGGTGTGTGTCGCGGATTTCACGGGGGACGGTCAGCTTGACTTCTTTGATGTGTCGGCGTTCCTCACCGCCTATCAGGGCGAGGATTCGCAGGCAGATTTGAACGACGACGGGTTGTTCAACTTCTTTGATGTGAGCGTGTTTCTGTCGGCGTACGGGGCCGGTTGCCCCTAATCGCGACGAGGTGAAGTAGCCACACGCCGCACCTGTATCTCTGAAGGGGGACGGTGCGGTTTTCAGTTGTCGCGGAGGACTTCGCGCATCTGTTCATCGTCGAGGCCGAGTGATTTCATGTGTATGTAGGTCTGATCGACAAGGGCGTCTGCGCCTTCCTGATCACCGGCGTCTAGCCGGACTTGGATGCGGACCGAGTTTGCGGCCGCGTAGGTGCGGGCGTTTCGCAGGTCCTGAATGTATGGGAAGATCTCTTCGATGAGCATGACTGCTCGCTCGTGTTCGCCCAACTCGTAGAGGACCTGGGCGAGGTAAACCTGTGAGGTCACGATCTGTGCGTGGCCTTTGGGCCATTGTTGTTTGCGGAGATCGTTCGCTTGCTCCAGCGATTCTTTGGCGCTCTCGAAGTCCTCGGCGTACTGGTACAGGCGTCCGATTTCGAAGAGTGCGTTGGCGTATTGGATAGATTCTTCGCCGTAGGTGCGGTTGACTGATTTGAGATCGTCGAGCGCGTAGGGGATGCCTTTTTCGGGCTGGCCGAGCGTGCCGTAGGTGCGTGCGAGTGCGCGCCGGATGGACTCGGTGGTGAAGTGGTCGAACCCGTACTTCGGCACGGCCATGTCGTATGCGGTCGTGAGCAGGTCGATGGATTCCTCAGAGGGCGCGAATGTTGACATGGCGTCGCCATAGAACGCCATGGCGTCGATGGTGGCGCTGTGATCGGGTGGGTAGTGGGACTGTGCGACTTCGTAGAGTCTCTTGAGCGTGGGGAGTTGGTCTTTCGGGGTTTGGCTGAAGCGCTGCTGCATGTAGAGGGCGAAGAGTGCATGGTACAGTTCTGCAGGATCAACATCGTCCATCTGGTCGTAGATTTCGATGATGCGTTGTATGTTTTCGATTGAGCCGTCGGAACGCTGCAGGACGCGGAGTCTGCGGGGATCGTTGTCATCGAATAGCTGTGCGGATTCTTGATCCGCGAGCTGTATCTGTTCTTTGGCTCCATTGAGGCCGTGTCCCCAGAGCAGATCGTGGAGATAGATGCGGAGATTGATGACTTCTTCGGAAGGGATCCCGTGGTACTGGATCGCGAAGTCGAGCGCGTCGCGCATGGTCTGCGTGCCCTGCTGCGAGTAGCCGGACTGTGTTTGGAAGCGTCCGATGCCGACCAACATGGGGAGCAGGTGATCGGGGTCGTCTGCGAGACCTGCGCGGGCTCGGTCTGCGATCTCTGCCATAGCGCTTTCTGAGAGGATGGGTGGTGCGCCGCGGGTGTTGTAGTCCGCGGTGAGGATGAGCATTTCGATGAGGAAGTCGCCGATGAAGGCGACGCGGTTGGTGGAGGCCTGGGCGCGGTCTCGTTCGATACTGGCCTCGCGCCACTTGAGCGCGGCGATGCCCATGGCGGCGATCAGGGCGATGCCGAGCACGCCGGCGAGTGAGACAGAGGCGCGGTGACGGCGGACGAACTTGCGAGCGACATAGACGACGCTCGGTGGGGACGCGGAGACGGGGAGCCCGCTGAGATAGCGTCGGAGGTCCTCGCCCATGGCTTGTGCGGATGGGTAGCGGAGATCGGGGTCGTCGGCGCAGGCCTTGAGGACGATGCGGTCGAGGTCGCCGCGGAGTGCTTTGGGGTGGGTGACGGTGCGGTGGGTCTGTTCGCTGGCGATCTTGCTGGGGCGTGTGATTGTTGAGTCTGTCGGGTCTTTGTGCTCTGTGTTCGCGGTGGGGACATCGCCGGCGAGGAGTTCGCAGAGGATAGCGCCGAGGGCGTAGACATCGACGCGTGTGTCGCTGGTCTGGTTGCCGGCGCGTTGCTCGGGGCTCATGTAGCGGGGCGTGCCGAGGCGGACGCTGGCGCGGGTGTGGAGCGAGTTGGGGTCGTCCTCGAGGAGCTTGGCGATGCCGAAGTCGATGACATGTGGTGTGATGGCGTCGGGTGTCTGCTCGACGAGAATGTTGGCTGGCTTGAGGTCGCGGTGGATGACGGCTCGCTGGTGGGCGTGTTGTATGGCGTCGCAGACCTGGGCCATGAGCTGGACGCGTTGGCGAGTGCTGAGCTTCATGGTCTCGCAGGCGCGGTTGAGCGGTTCGGCCTCGATGAGCTGCATGGAGACGAAGGGCTGACCCTGGTCGGTGAGCCCGGCGTCGTAGACACGGGCGATGCAGTCGTGGTCCATGCGGGCGAGGAGGGCGGATTCGGCGCGGAAGCGTGTGATGGCCTCGTCGCTGACGAGCTCGCGCCGGAGGACCTTGACGGCGACGGGGCGGTCGATCGGGGTCTTCTGGCGGGCGCGGAAGACGATGCCGAATCCGCCTTGGCCGATCTCGTCGCTGATTTCGTAGCCCGTGATGGTGGGGGCGGTGCGTGGGAGTTGTTTATCTGGCTTTGTGTTGTGGGTGTCGTCGAGGAGTGCGCCCGATGCCTTCACAAATGCGCTGAGCAGGTCTGAGACTGCGTCACGCAGTTGCGGCTCGGCGTCCGCGAGCAGGCGTGTTGCCTTGGCGTCGTCGCCTGCTTCGCGGGCTTCGAGGATCTCGCCGAAGAGTGCCTTGACATGCGATCGGTCTGGTGTGGTCATCGGTCAGGCCTCCCCGGGTTCTGACTGATGGTCGAGGATCTGTTGCAGGCGAGCGCGTGCGAACTCCCAGTCGCGTTTGACGGTGCGTGCGGAGAGGCCCAGCATCTCGGCGATCTCCTCGATCTGTCGCCCTGCGAAAAAGCGGAGATGGACGATTGAGGCGGCGCGTTCGTCCTCGCGTTCGAGCATATCGATCGCTTCGTCGAGTGCGATGAGATCCTCGGGTTTGCTTGATTCTGCGGCGACCTCGAGGTCGAGGCTGATGACGCGTTTTCCGTTCTTCGGTGATCTCTTCGCGGATTTCTTGGATCGCGCGTGATCGATGAGGATGCGCCGCATTGCGACGGACGCGGCCTTGAAGAAGGCGTGGCGGTGGGCGTAACTCATCGTGTGGGTGCTTGAGTCGACGCCAAACATTTTGAGGTACGACTCGTTGACGAGTGCGGTGGCGCCGAGGGTGTGCTCGGGTCGTTCAGATCGCATGTAGGCGGCGGCGATGACCTTGAGCTCGCTGTATACTTCGCTGAAGAGCTGCTTCTGTGCCTCGGCTTGCCCGCAGCGGGCTTCCTCGATGAGGAGTGTGAGATCGCCCGCGCCTCGGTGCGGCGTGCCGCGTGGATCGTTGTGATCATTCTCCGTGCTCATGGTGTAGCCTGCTCGCGTCGAGCGTTTCCCGTGCATATGGGATTGCTCTGCGAGTATACCGGCTTGCATGCGATTGCGCGGCGTTTCATCTCGCCAGCGGGCGTGCGACTTGCGGGTTTTTATGCTACCTGGCATGGTGGAGACCTCCGATGTGGGGAGTGCGGAAAACGCCGGGTGGACCTTCGTCCACCCGACGCGTTCGGTGCGTCAGCTCGATGTGATCATCGCTCCCTCGCTTCAGCACCCGAGGTCGTAGGCACTCAGGAATGCTGAGACATCGAAGAATGTGAACTGGCCGTCGTTGTTCATGTCCGCGAGGGGGTCCTGCTGGTTGTAGAGATTGATGAACTCGGATGTGTCGAAGAAGTTGGTCTCACCGTCCGCGTTGAGGTCCGCGAAGCAGGTGACGAAGACCTCGACGGTGGTATCCGTGATGGTGACGAACGCGCGCCGGTTGGGGCCGAGCTCCGAGTCGTCGATGGTATCGAACTCGCCCTCGATGCTGGCGGCTTCGAGGATCGTGAGTGTTTCGCCAGCGGGTAGGTCGGTCTCGGGGTAGTTGGTCAGCACGAGGGTGCCATCGAGGATCGCGTGATCCTGCACGGTGAGCTTGTCGGCGACGATTTGGTTCTGCTGCTGCGAGTACCACATCGAGGTATTGAGCGATGCGGTGTCACGCATGGTGAGGGCTTGGACGCTGGCTTGGCAGTCGAAGAAATCGGTGAGGTAGATCCCTCCCGAGGAGGCGAGGGAGACTCCTCCGAGATCGGCTCCGTCTTGGAAGTAGATACCCTTGATCGTTGAAACGATGTCGAGGGTACCCGTGCCGTTGACCTGCGCGCCTTCTACGAACCAGGTGTCCCCGTCAGCATCGAGGGTACCGTTGATAGTGGTGATGCTGCCGGAACTGAAGGAGATGCGGTCCTCGGCGTTGATTCCGGTGACGCGCAGGAGCGAAACGCCGTTGACGATCATATCGCCGCTGGTGTGAAAATCATTGAGTGCGACGAATCCCGAGTTGAGCTCGAGCGAACCGCGAATGCCGTCGGTATCGCGTACCCACAGGTTGACATCGGCGTTGAGGACCTCACGGATCCCGACGCCGTCGCCGACGAAGATTGATCCGGTGAAGTAGTGATCTCCGCCGTTTGATTGCATGTTCATGATGAGATCGCCGGTCTGGGCGCGGAGGATGCCTGTGCCCGATTCGCCGTCCATTCCGACGAAGCCGAACTGGAGGGTGCCGCCGTCGGCGATGATCTCGGCGTTGTTGGTGACATAGCCCTCGATTAAGCCAGTGCCACGAATTATGCCGTCGTTGATGAGATTACGCCCCGTGAGTTCGCCCGAGTCGAGGTTGATCTCCCCGCTGTTTGTCAGGGTGTTCTGCCCGTTGACGGGCTCGAGGTGAAGTGAACCGTCGATGTTGAGACTGCCTTGGAACGGCGTTCCGGGCGCGGCGTCGAGGTGCTCGGCCTCGATCCAGACGGTTGCGTCGTCCTCGATGTTGACGGTGACATAGAGATTCCCGTCGAGGTCGAAGCGCGAGCCGGGGCCCATAACGATGCTCGAGTGGCCGTCCTTAAAGTTGATGGTCCCGTTGTGACCCATGTCGAAGCGGGCGATGGCGTTGTTCCCGTTGGATGTGATATCGATTGAGTGGAAGTTGATCAGCGTGGAGGAGAGCACGAGCGTGGCGTCCGGCCCGATCTCGATCTCGCCGCGGAGTGCGGCCAGGGGCGTGTCGAGCACGCCGTAGCCATTGACATCGATCAGCCCATAGGAATCGATGAACGGTGCTTCGATGCGGGCGGCGCTCAGGGCGCTGCCGCTGCTGAAGTTGAGCTCGGAGCTTGGCCCCGCGATGAACCCGTGATCGCTGATGAAACGCACAGTTCCGTCGTAGCCAGAGAGGTTGATGTGCCCGCCGAGCGATCCGGTGTAGGGAAGCTCATTGTGGATTGTCTTCCCTTCCCAGACAGTGATGCTTGAGACCGGGTCTGTCCAATCGAGATTCGATGTGCTCGAGTCGGTGCGGGTGATCCGGAGCGTATCGTGCGGGCCGAGCCCGTCCCTGATCCAAAGGACGCCCTCGTTGAGCACGAGGTTGCCGGTGGTGCTGTTCATCTCGATGGTGCCTGCACCGAGCACGGCGCCGTCGTGGATGTGGAGCGCTTCATCAAACTGAGCGAGCCCGCCGTACATGACGAATAGCCCGTCGTTGTCCAGTGTGAGTGTGTCGGTATCGAAATCTCGCAGTGCGGGCGTCTCGGAGATGCTGATCAAACTGCCGATGCCGGAGATGATCGTGTCGGCGTTGACAAAGATTGAGTTGCCCGCGGTATTGAGATCTGCACCATTGATGACATTGAGCGTGCCGATGGCAAGGTTCTGGCCGAGGGTTGCGGAGGTGGTGTTTCCGCTGATGGTGGCGGTGTCGAGGATGGAGTCGGGGTATTGCCCGGCTGGCCCGTTCCACATGGCGGGGTTTTCCCACATGCCGGAGTTGGCGAACCAGGTGAAGATGTCGGCGTGTGCGGTGGCGGAGCCGGCGGCGATGACGCAGGCCCACAGGGTCTTGTTGCGTGGGAGCATGGGGTTTGCCTCTCTGTATGGGTTTCCATTTGTCGGGGTGCGAGCGTGCTGGGGCCCGCGTCCATCAGACAAAGCGGAAAGAGCAGCGGAGAGGGGACACGCGTTGGGCAGAAAATCGAGAAACTGGGCCTGAGAGGGATTCAAGGCGGTTTTGCGGTTCACCATGTAAACAAACGCGGCCCGAAAGGATTGTGGGCCGCGTTTGGCACAAGACGGTTTGCTCCATGAGCACGCCGCCTACGCGATGTGTGACTGGCTGTGTGTTTTCAGCGGGTTCTTGATCGGCGCTTCATGGAGCATGCGCCGGCCATGCAGAGGAGCAAGCTGCTTGTGGGTGTTGGGACGGCGGGCCCGGTCAGTGCGCCGATACCGAATCCGGAACCGGCCTCTGCACCGAGGGAGCCAATGAGTTGTTGCTGGCCTGTATAAAGGTCGATGCTGTAGAGACTGTTGTCGCCGTTGGATCCTGAAACGGTGCCCGCGGTCACGAAGTACCCGACTCCGTTATCGATCGCCAGCCCGCCGACTGCTCCCGGGTTGGTGGAACTCAGTGAGGTGATGGTGGTCATTTCTCCGCTCAGTGGGTCGATGCTGACGAGTTCGTTTGCGATTGCGTCGATGCCGACCAGCACGCCGTCGTTGCGGAACTGGAGTCCGTTGAGATCGAGCGAGGATCGTGAGAGTGTGATGCTCTGCATCATGGATCCGGTATCGGGATCGATCTGGAATATTGCTCTTCCCCCGCCGGCAAGGCGTGTGCCAGCGAAGAGCTCGCCAATGTCATTGACGGCCAGCCCGCCCTCTGAGGTGAAGCCGGCGCCGAGATTGCCGACTGTCTCAAGCTCCCAGCTTTGCTCGTTGAGTACTGAGAGCTTGCCGACGATGCCGTCGGTGATTGCCATGATTCGTCCGCTTGTGTCCCGGTCGATACCCATGATGCCGGTGCTTGTCTGGCCGATTCGTGTGGATTGGGCGGTTGAGGTATCGATCGAGAACACATCGCCGGTTGAATAGTTCACGCCGATCAGGTCGGCGTTGGCGAGGGTTGTGATGAGCCCCATCGCGATCAGCTGCATGGCGGTTGTTTTCGTTGGCATGGTTCGGTTTTCCTTTCCTGGAACGGTACAGATGGTTCCTCGCTGGGTTTGACCCGTGTGGGCTGTCCTTGGTTACACACTCGCTCATGGATTTCTGGTTGTTGATGAGATGTAACCATCCCGCATCGGCTCGGGTCGATTGTGCGGAGGTGCAACGAAAGAGATGCAGTTCGAGACACAATCGCTCATCGCTTCCGTGGCGCTTGGCGCATGCTGGCTGCTCGAGTCGGTGTTGCCGGGGGTGCATGCCTCGCGTGTCGGCGTGGCTCGGTGTCGGCATCTCGCGTTGGGGGCTTTGAACGGGATACCCGGGCTCGCGATTGTGGGTTGTCTTGTGTTCTGCGAATCGGGTGCTCGTGATTTCGGTGCTGGGGTGATTCGTGCAGCTTCGATGCCAGCATGGTGCGTTGGGATAGTGGCATTTCTTCTGCTTGATCTTTGCCAATATGCGGGGCATGTTCTGATGCACAAGGTGCCGTTGCTATGGCGACTGCATGCGGTGCATCACCATGCCGAGCAGGTCGAGAGCACGACGGCGTTCAGGTTTCACACGATCGAGATCGTGCTCCAGGGCGTGATGCTGTTCCCGCTTGTCGTGCTTTTGGGCGTGCGTGTGCACGAAATTGCGATCTATAACGCGATCCTGCTTCCGGCGAGCTTGTTTCATCATGCGAATATGCGGATCCCGAAGCGTCTGGAGGATGCACTGGGATTGGTTGTGGTGACGCCCGGGTTGCATCGATTGCATCATGCCCGATGGCAGCCGCTGACAGACAGCAACTACAGCGCGGTATTGTCGATCTGGGATCGGCTCTTTGGCACGCTTTCACGCCATCCGAGGGCCGAGACGGTCCCGGTTGGCCTGGACGGGTACACACCTGAGCACACCGAAACGGTGCGGGGCATGCTGATGACGCCGTTCACGGATGCGCGAGCCGGGCTGGGGTCACCCCCCGGTTCCTGGGTAAGCCAAGACAAGTTTTTGGAAGGTGATGTAACGGGGGGTGACGGGGCGGGGTCAAAGACATCGAAAGGAATCAAAAACATGAATACGAACGAGCATCTGAACAATCTCTATTTCCCGCTTCGGCTGTGCTATGGGCTGGTGCCCGTTGTAGCTGGGGCGGACAAGTTCACCAATCTGCTCACCGACTGGTCGCAGTATCTCCCTGAAGCGTTGTCCGGCATGCTGCCGTTCGAGGCGGGGGTGTTCATGATGATCGTTGGGGTGATCGAGATCGTCGCGGGTTTGGCCGTGCTGACGAAGTTTACTCGATTGGGTGGTTATGTCGTGATGGCTTGGCTGCTTCTGATCGCGGTCAATGTGGCGGTTGCGGGGTATCTCGACATCGCGGTTCGTGATATCGTGATGGCGCTGGGTGCGTACACCTTGGCGGGGTTGGCCGCGTATCGGGGGGAGCAGTTGCTACCTGGTTCGGGTGAGCATGATCGACATGCATCGACAATCGCGTCGTAGGATCGGCGGGTACACACAGCAGTCAGGGGAGCGTCATGCGCTTTCAGTCAGAGAAACTTGAGCAGCTCGCGCCGTTGAGTGATGAGGAGGTCGTGGGCCGCGTCCTCGCGGGTGATACGGGTGCGTTTGAGCTGCTGATGCGCCGTCACAATCAGCGATTGTTTCGCACGGCGCGTTCCGTGCTTTCGAATGACACCGACGCGATGGACGCGTTGCAGGAGGCATACATTCGTGTGTACAAAGGGCTGTCTGCGTTCGAGAAGCGGTCGACTCTTGCGACTTGGATGACACGGATTGTGTTCAACGAGTCGATCCGCTTTCGATCGCGGAGGGCGAGGGTTTCGAGGCGTGAGCGCCTTGGTGTGCAGCAGGCTGCTGCTGAATCTCAAACGCAACTCCCGGAGTCGGGTATGGATGGGACGGAGAGGATGCAGCGATTTGACGAGGCGATGGACGCGTTGACAGAAAATGAGCGGGGCGTGGTTATGCTGAGGGTTATTCATGGCCTGAGCACGCGAGAGACCGCGCTGAGCCTCGGGCTGAGCGAGAGCAATGTCAAGGTCTCTCTATTCCGGGCCAAGCCGAAGTTGGCTGCGGTGCTCGGCGGGGATGGGGTGGGCTCGGTCCGGCAGTCACTGACTTTCGATGGCGAGCGGTGCGATCGTCTGGTGCGGTCGGTGTTCATCGGGATCGAACAAGTTCACGAGGCCTGAGGTCGGCTTGATTCCTTACGCGGGGCATGCCGATTGACTCAACAGACTCGGGGTCTCTAGGCGGGATTCAAGTGCATGCGGATGTCCGCGCATTCGTAGGCGGTTTGTTGCCCGACTGTCTATTCAAGACATCGTTATGCTGAATAAGCGAGTTGGCAGGTGAGTAGTCGCATTCGCCGAGTAAGCCGGCTTACGCTGATTTGCAGGGCGTAGTGGGCGGTGCGGAAGTGGTGTGAGATGAAAAATTTCTCATTCGAAAATGCGCGTCCTGCAGGAGACTTCTTGAGGTTTTTGTCGCTAAAGTTTGCGCGTGAGAATACTTGTAATCGAAGACAACCCGAAGATGGCCCAGGCAATCCAGAAGGGTCTGCAGGCGAACGGCTACGCCGTCGATGTGTCGCATAGCGGGTTCGAGGGGGAAGAGAAGGCGGTTCTTGAACCGTACGACTTGATCATCCTCGATCTGATGCTTCCTGATCGCGACGGTGTGGATGTGTGCCGCAATCTTCGGCGTCGATGTGTAGAGACACCGGTGATCATGCTGACCGCGCTTTCGGGCACGGACGACAAGGTGGCTGGGCTGGACGCTGGTGCCGACGATTATCTGACAAAGCCATTCGAGTTCGAGGAGTTGCTCGCTCGTGTTCGCGCGATGCTTCGTCGCGGTGAGGCGAGCGAGGGGCGAGTGCTCGAGTGTGATGATCTCAAGCTGGATCTGTACACGCGCATGGCGACGCGCGGTGAGCAGGAGTTCGAGCTCTCGAACAAGGAGTTCGGATTGCTTGAGTATCTCATGCGGAATCCGAATCGGGTGTTGTCACGGACGCAGATTACGGAGAAGGTCTGGGACATGAACTATGAACCCGGAAGCAATGTGATCGATGTGTACATCTCGTCGCTGAGAAAGAAGATTGATCGCGGTTATGAGCGCGAGCTCATCCACACGATCAAGGGGGCGGGGTATCGGTTCGGGATCATGGACTGACCCGTGCTCAGGGGTTTGCTCATCCAGAATCCCGGGAACCACCACTTCTCGATGCGGCTGCGGCTTACGCTGTGGATCACGCTCATTGTCACGATTGTGTTGTGGGTGAAGTCTTCGATTTTCTGGTTGTATCTGGAACGATCAACGGCGCAGCTTGAGTTGCGTACGCACACTCAGATGTCCAAAACGCTCGCGAGTCAGATCTCGTTGCTGCTGCCTGATGTGACCGGGCAGGAGCTTGATGATCTGAAGGAACAGGCACTGAGATCGATCTACTTTGAATCGGTGTATCTCGATGTGTATCGCGTGAACGGTGAATCACTGATCCCGGGGCGGCGTTCGCTTTTGTCAACAGATGAAGAGGCGTTCCGTGAATCGCTCGAGACCATCGAGCCGGTGTCGATCGATAACCAAGAGATCATCTCGCGGATAAACGAGGAGTTGACGGATATCAACATCCGTTACGCTCAGCTGGAGCAGGTTCTGGGCCGGGACGGGGCTCCGTATGTGATGCTGTTCGCGAGCGCGAACAGGTATTCATCGAATCAGTTTGCGATTGCTCGGGGCGTGCTTCGTGCGGCGTTGATGATCTCGCCGCTCGTCGGCTTTGTTTCTGGGTGGTTTATCTCTGGGATCGCGGTTGCACCGATCAGCCGGGCGCAGGAACTGATTCAGAAGATGGGTCCTGAGAACCTTCGGGGCGATGTCGATTACCGTACGAACACTTCGGAGGTGGATGAGCTTGCGCACGAGGTTGAGGCCGCGCGTGCACGCATCCGTGCGGCGTTCGAGTCGCAGGAGCGATTTCTGGCGAATGTTTCGCATGAGATCAAGACACCGATCGCCGTGATGCTCGTTGAATCACAGACACTCAACACGGATGGGCTCCCGGAAGATGTCGACTACTTTGTTGAATCCGTGCAGGATGAGATGAAGCGGCTCGGGAATCTGGTTGAAAGTTTTCTGACGCTAACCCGTCTGGAGGATGGCCAGGATCGCTCGCAGGGTAAACAGGAATCGGTCAACGAGCTCGCGATGGAATCGGTGGAACACTGCACCCCCATGGCGCGTCAGCAGGGTGTGCGGCTCAAGCTGACGCTACTCGACGATGAATCAACGATGGATGTTTCTGTTCTCGGTGTCGCCGAGCTGCTCGTGACGATGCTGGATAACCTCATCCGGAACGCTATCCGATTCTCCAAGACTGGTGATGAGATCGATATCTCACTCGCGTGTGGTGAATCAATGGTCGATCTCATCGTTCGGGATCATGGGCCCGGTATTCCTGAGGATCGGATCGACAAGATCTTTGATCGGTTCTCACAAGGCGGGAACGAACGCGAGGGACGCGGGCACGGGCTTGGTTTGACGATTGCTCAGGGCATCGCGGAACTGCACCGAGGAACGATTTCGGTTCGGAATATGAATCCCGGGTGTGAGTTCCGGGTATCGTTGCCGATCTCGGCTAGGTGAATTGTCCTAAGTTCCCGTTTTTAAATCGTTTACGGGGCACTCTAAAGACATTTTCATGTGCTGTTTAACTTCGCGTCATGTGGCAAGCCAATCCTGTTCATAGGAACGGTTTACCACTCTATGCGAATGTATGCACTTATCGTCTTCTGTATCATCGTCACGCTTCTTAGCGGGGTGTCTCTTTTCTGGTCTGTGACCAGTCATCAGGGCGAGATGTGGCTGCACGGCATTTTTCTGATCGCGCTGACGACGGCGCTGCTGGCGATGCTCTCTCTCATCCGTAAGTTCGCTGGCCACTCAATTTCTTCCTCGATCAATATCCATCATCTTGAGGATCAAGTACAGGTTGAGGATAACGAGCAGAGCGGCGACGAAGAGCGAAAAGCTGGCTGAGCCACCGCTCGCCTGCTGAGTCTTAAAACCAAAATGATTTCAGTTTCATCTTCTCGTCACCGGGTGTTCAGCCTCGGGTGCGAATGTATGTGTGTGTGAGCGAGAGGACCTGAACTCGCACGAAGGTTGATGGACGGTCCATTCGAAGGAAAGGTAACACCAATGACACGCAAGGCAAAGACAACACGCAAGGCACTCGCTGCGACTGCGATCATGACTTCTACGCTCGCGCTGGCAATCTCTGCGGGTACGGCTGCGGCGTACGCAGGCCCAGACCACGAAAAGCGCACAAACACCCACACGAAGAATACTCAAGACAAGAGCGTCAATATGGATGCGCGTCTGCTCCACTTTGCTCGCTCCGACGAGTTAATGGGGTCCGATCTGCACAACACGGCGTCAGAATCGATCGGCTCTGTCAGCGACTTCATCGTTGATCGTGGTTCGGGGAATATCGAGTTCGCGATCGTGAAGAGCGGCGACATCCTCGGCTTCGGGGGCAAGAGCATCGCGGTACCGTACCACAAGCTCCGCTACCAGCCAACGGTCTCCGGGTTCAGCACGAACATGACCGAAGAGCAGCTCGAGCGTCAGACAGAGTTCATTCCTGAGAACTGGGAAGACCTGGACAACTCGAACTGGTTGGATCGTGTCAGCGGCTGGATGGACGATGACGACATTGATCACGACGACGACTCGATCCGTGAGGCTGTCAGGCGTGGGGATCGTGATGAAATCGAAGGGCGCGTGACACGCGTGCTCCGCAAGACCTACAAGGGCGATGAGCATGTGTTCGTGATCGTCCAGGACGATTCTGGCGAGCAGCACAACCTGATTCTGGGTCCCTCGTGGTATGTGATGGGGTCGGAGAACCCGATCAACCGTGACGATGAGGTCGAGTTCAGTGTCGTGGAGTATGACACCTACTACATCGTTGCCGATGGACGGGTGAACAACGAATCAGTAACCTACCGCGACAACGAGGGGCGTGCATCGTGGGAATCGCGGAACTCCCGCACACCCGCACGATACATTCTTCTTTCTGAGCTCGAGGGCATGAATGCCGAGGTCGCTGGCACCACGGTCGGGGAGGTTCAGACCACGCTCGTCGAGGGTGGCTCGGGTCAGGTGGCGATGATCGCGCTCGATCCGAACGAGAACTTCTTTGGGTTGGGTGATGAGCTGTCACTTGTGCCATGGGGAGCGATCTCGCTGCCGCGTGGTTCAGCCATGATGATCAACTCGAACGAGGCGGAGCTCGAGAGAGCGCTCAAGATGCCCGATGATGTGAGCACACTGCGTACGCCTTCATCGGTGTCGCACGCGTACAAGAACTTCCATCTGGAAATGCCCAGCTTCGAAGCGCGTGATAACAGTGTCAAGAACTCCTATGACAACCGCGATCGTGATTCGAAGCGATTCGGGAATGCCTGGGGAGCCGACTCGGATCTGATGGAAGCGCTTCGCGAAGGCGAGGATGTCACGATCCGTGGGAAGTTCAACGGATTCTCGAATGGCCGCGTGGTTGATGGTGCGCCCGAGGCGCGGTTCATGACCGTGAACACCAGCGACGGAACGCAGCGACTGATCGTCGCGCCGGGCTGGTTCGCGGATCGCCAGAACTTGCGTTTCGATAAGGGTGAGACGCTGACGATTGAAGCGAAGCGTGCGGAGTTCAACGGTCGCGAGTGGATCACGATTATCAGCATCGAGAACGATGATGATGAGTGGACCCTCTGGGACAATGACACCCCAGCGTGGACAAACTAATACGGATCTACACATTCCCCCGCCGCGTGCTAACGCGCGTGGCGCGGGCTTTGCAGGACGCTTAACGAGCGCATGAAAGGAGTTTGGCCATGCCTACGAATGATCTACAAACCGACAAGAGTGAAAAAACACACGATCGCGAGCCGCATGTATATGCATCTCGTTCTGAAGATCACGATGAGACCGGTTCGCGACTGGTGGGGGATCGTGTGGTCCCAGGTGATTCGCCCGAAGGGCGGGCGGCCATGCCTGAGCTCAAGCCCAAAGGCTTGATGATCCTGATGGTGTCCGTGCTCTTCATGATCATCATCGCATCCATCATTGTGGCGGCGGTCTGGAGTGTGCCGGCTGGCATGCTGGTGCTCGTATTCGGTACGGGGCTTGCTTTCCTCGGGAATCCGGCGATCTGGGCGACCACGATGCGCACCCAGGAGCGCCGCGAAGGACACGCGAGCTGAACATAGTTTTCGCGGGGACAAGGATCGACTCCCCGATGAACCCAAAGCTCGATCCAGAGTGCACAGACAAGGAGTATAACGATGTCACTGATGACTACAGATGAAAAAGCAAACACCACAACGAGTTCAGAGTCGAACGATCTGCGAGAGGGATTCTCGGAAGTCAAGCAGGACGCGCAGCATGTGAAGGAGGACCTCGAAGCGCTGAAGCAGGACGCCACGCAGCTCACTTCGCACGCGACAGCTCAGGCGATCGAGGCGGTCAAAACCGGGGCAAAGACAGCCGCGGATGTGGCGTCAACGACCGGCGATCGCATGAAGCAGGCTCACTCTACGATGACTGAGCAGGTCCGTGCACGCCCGACGGCTTCGGTGCTGATCGCTCTCAGTGCCGGTGTCATGATCGGTCGCGTTCTCGCAGCAACCAGGCGCTAATCATGTTGTTGTTCCGTGCGAAAGAACTGCTTGAGGGCAGCAGCGAGCTACTCAAGGCTGAAGCGGAGCTGGCGGGCACGCGTCTCAGACGCGTGCTTGTCCGCTCGCTCGTTGGTGTCGTGCTCTTTTTGTTTGTGCTGATCGGATTGCTGTTCCTTGTTGCTGGCACAACGATGCTGCTCGCACACGAGGTTGGGTACCCGATCTCATTGCTGGTGCATGGTGGGACACTCGTCGCAATTACGATTTGTGTATGGGCATGGCACGCTCGCGCGGATCCGGGTGAGGGGATCGAGTCTGCGATCACGGAGGATGTCAAGGAGGACGAAGCGATGACTGAGAAGGAAGATGCGAAAGAACGCATGTCAGACGCGATCGATGAGGATGAGCACACTGAGAAGTCGAATCCATTGCCGGGTGTCGACAAGATCAAGGACGAGGCCCTCGAATACGCGATGCGTAACCCCGCGGTCGTGGCTGGTGCGGCGATGCTGGTCGTCTCTGCGATTGGTCCAGGGCGTTCACTGCGGTTGCTCGCTCGAGGCATAACCGCGGCGAGTCTGATGAAGTCTGCGATCGGCAACTTCACAGACTCTGATGGTCAGGATTCAGAGAAGGATGACACTTCCCGGCCAGCTGGCCCACCTGTTCGGCACCCCGCACACGCGAGCGGTACCAGCGGCAATGGTGCGACGCATTCCCGGATGGGATAAGACGCACACGAATCATCTACAACACATGCATCACGAGGCAGCAGCGTGCTGAGACGGACGGAGCCGCGTACCAAGAGGGAGGTACGCGGCTTCGTTCATGTGGGTTGAAGCTACTGCCTGTGGTTCAGGTTGGTGGAATCGTGCGCTTGGGGAGTTCCAGGTCAGCGAGCAGTGGGAGATGATCAGATCCGATGTTCTCGATTCGGCGGATATCGATCAGCTTGAATGTATCCGACACAAGCACATGATCGATCGGGTAGCGGAGGAAGGGGTATGAAGCGGGGAAAGTGTTGAACATTCCGCGCCCGATCCGCGGATCGAGAAGCCCGCTGACTTCCTTGGCCTGCATGGTGGTCCATGACCACCCCACATCGTTAAAGTCGCCCGCGAGAATCCAGTGTTGATTCTGTCGATCTCCGATATGCGATGCGATGAGATCGAGCTCTATATCTCGCTTCTTGCTTGAGTGACGACCTTCGCCGTCACGCTTTGGGAGTCCGGGCGGCGCTGGATGGGTGATGATGAGTCGTACGCATTCATAATCAGGAATGCAGAACTGCAGCCAGATCGAGGGCCGGTCCTTATCGACGAGATACTTGATCTCACTTGCTTCGATCGGTATTCGCGAGAGCACCGCGACGCCCCGTCCCTTCTCACGCAGTTCTTTCACGATGTGCGGATATTCGGATCGGTGTGCTTCGATCAGTTCATCCCAGAGAGCATCCGTTTCCACGAGTGCAAGGATGTCGGGGGATTCCCCGATGAGTATGTCCATTGCCCGCGGGGGATCCTCGTTCTCGAAATCAACATTTGCCGTGATCAGGCGGAGCGCGCTTTTCTGTTCGCGATGAGACCCTGGTGCGATGTGTGACTTCGGAACGGTCACGGTGCGCAGTGGTGTGAACTGGACCGCCCAGAGCGCCTGCATCAGGACTGAGACTGAAATCATGACGGTGAAGATCCAGAAGAGAACGCCGGTTGCGGGTTTCAGTGGGAATCCGGTGAATACTGCTGCGAAGAGTACCGCGATCAGCAGGATTCCTACTCCCAGAACCTGAGCCCGTGGGAAGTCGCACACGCGAAGGATCCAGAATCTTCCGGGCAGGTGTGAGAAGAGCGTGATGATTGTGACGCTCATGGCGAGCAGGCACCATGTCGTGATGAGTAGCGTTTTCATGCGTGGATCTCCAAGACGCGGAGTGTATCAGGTCTGGTAATTTTCGGAGAGGGCTCTTGGGCATGGGCGCAAAAAGATGACGGAGAGCCACAAGGCCTACTCCGTCATCCAGGGGACGAACGAGTTGTTCATGCCATCATGCCCGGGCATCTCGCATGTCGCGGATCTGGTCATGGCGGGCCTTCACACCGGCGTACTGCTCCTGGAGCACATCGTTCACGGCGCTGCCAGCGGTTTCCTTGAGCGTGTCCTCATAGCGGTGCTTGATCGCGTCTTCTCCGCGTTCTGCTTCGGCGAGCAATGCGTGCTCGTCGCCCGACTGGACGGTCCCGCGGATGTTCACCCACCAACGGTGAACAGTGCCCTTGATTGTGCCGGAGTCATTGGGTTCTTCGCCATTGATCTCGACAAGCGACTTGAGCTGGCCGGCGTACTGCTCGCGCTCCACCGCGCACTGCCTGAACAGATTGGCGATGTCGTTGTTGTCGATTTTTTCGGCGGCATCGTTGAAGCCTTTGGAACTGTCGATATTGATCTCGATCAGGTCCTGGATGCCCTTAATAGTTTCGTCTCGTAGTGTGCTAACAGATTCCATTGGATTGACTCCTTTGTGTTGTATTGTTGTGGAAGCGGGTGCGGGGTGGATTTGGTTTATCCGTCCGCGGCATCTTCCACTTCGTCTGCGGCATCTTCGAAGCTGTCGCCGACTTCGTCGGCGGCGTCGTCGATTGATTCTCCGACTTCTTCCATGGGCTCATCGTTGTCGTCGCAACCGGCGAGGAAAAGTGCCGGTGCTGCGGCGAGCGAGAGCGTCCCGATGACCGCGATAGCGCGCTTTGTGGATTTGGAACTCATGATTCAACTCCTTCTGTGTATATCTCTTCTCAAGTCTCAGCGGATTCGGGCATCACACCTTGGCGGGTGAGCCCTTGCCACGCACGAGTCCCGCGATGAGCGAGAGCAGGAAGAGGACAACGAAGACGAAGAAGAGAACCTTCGCGATTGTTGCGGCCCCGGCTGCGATGCCACCAAAGCCGAAGATTGCAGCGATGATTGCGATGATGAAGAATGTAAGTGCCCAACCAAGCATGACGAGTTTCCTTTCTGAACGGTTCCCCGTTCACAGTGTTTTGTGGGCAACGCTTCACGAGCGCTGCGTTGTGTTCATGTGTATATTCGGTGACGCGTTTGAACTCCAAATGACGCTCAGATGAATCCGGGCTCATTCTTCGGTTCATATTCGTTTAGTCTTTCGCGTCATTGGCGGTGTCCGAGATCGCATCGCCTGCGGCTTCGATATCGTCGCCGGCGCCTTCAACGGTGTTGCATCCTGTCAATGCAAGCGCACTGCCCGCGAACAGGATGGCGATCGCTTGCCCGACGGTGACCCGAATGTTCTTGATGGTTTCCATGGTGTGTACCCCTTTCAAAGGTTTCTGCGAGGGGGGCATTCCCCTTGCGTTGTACACATATTGGCGATCGAGTTTGGGATTCCGCTGAAGCGTGGATGAATTCGGGTTCATTCTGCAGGTGTCCGGAGTTTCTGGCGTATGAGAGCCCTTACTGAGCGAGAATCGCCTACAGGTCACAGATGGAGTGCTCGTCGGGGAAGAGCGCAATCGATTGAGAAGCGAGCGGACGCCCTTTGCGCTTCCAAAGCCGGAACCTGAGAGGAAAAAGAATCATCAGTGTCGCGGAATTCTCTTTGGGGCAAAATGGTTAGTGGTTACTATGCAATGGTCATGGACCAGAAACTCACCGATTTCGTGGACCACGCGAGGGATAAGGGCTTTGACCTCGCGACGATTCGCCAGTTGCTGCTCTCGAACGGCTGGCGAGATCGTGACATCGCCGAGGCGTTCAGTTCCCGAGAACTGGAGTTGCCCGTTCCTGTGCCTTCATATCCTGGAGTTCAACGCACACGGGGGCAGCGTCGAGCGGAGTCACCCTGGCCCAGGCGGGCACGCGAGGCGTTTTTGCATCTTCTGGCGTTCGGGGCACTCTTTACATGGGTGACCGCACTTCTTCTGCTGCTCACCACGGCCATCGACTTCGCGTTGCCAGATCCCGCATGGCGGTTGAGTCAGGCGAGGCTTGATGTGATTCGTTCGAATATGCGTGGGCAGATCGCGACGCTGATTGTTGCGTTCCCCTTCTTCCTCTTCCTCTGGCACTTCCTTTTGCGCGAGGCGCATGCCGGGCGTGGTGCCATTCGTCGTTGGCTCGCATACCTGACGCTCTTTGTCGGGACCATTACTTTGGCCGGTGACTTGATGACGCTTATCTACTTGCTGCTCGAAGGACAGATGACGATTGGGATCCTCCTTAAGGGGGGTGTGCTGTTCCTCATCACCGGTGGGATCGTTCTGTATCTGTCGCTCACGCTACGAAGCGAAAGCGAGGCCTGCAGATGACAAGCCGCATGCACATCGTCTTCTCCACGGCCTCCGCCCTGGTGGTCATCGGAGCCATCATCTGGGGGGTAGTTCTGGTTGGCACGCCTCGGGTGGTCCGATTGCAGCGATTCGATGATCAGCGGCTAGAGGATCTTCAAGCCATTTTTCGGGAGGTGCAGTCGCTGTGCCACGACCGGGATATCAAGGATCGCCTCAAACGCCCCCTGCCGTCGTCACTCGATGAGGTGGCAATGCTGGCGCGTGTCGAGCGGATCAGCCTTCATGACCCGGAAACGGGTGAGCGCTACGAGTACATCGTTACGAGCCCAACAACTTATGAGTTGTGTGCGACTTTCACGCACCGGCGAGTTTCTGACGAGCAGGTGTTCTGGAATCATCCGCCCGGCCAGCAGTGTTTTCGTATCGATGCACTCGATCCTCCCTGATGATTACGACAAGGAGCTGAAGAATGAAAGCCTCTGCGAATCTGATCTGGTACACGGCGTGCGCTCTGCTGACGATCGTCTCAGCTGGATGCCAAACGGTTCATGTAACCACAACGCGAGAAGTGAACCGTTCGGTTGAGACGACTTGGGAGGTGTTCGCGGATGCGGACAATCTCGGGAGTTGGATGCATGCTGGATGGGACCGTGGGGTCATGGACTGGGCGGATGTTGATGAGAGTGCGATCGGTGTTCCAAGAATGGTCAGGTTTGTCGATGAGGGCGAGCAGATGGAGCTCACGCAGACCATTCTCTCGGTCAAACCTCATGAGGAGTTTCGGTATACATTCGATCATGAATGGGCGGACACAGACTTCCACTTTTACTTTGAGCCGAACGGGCCAAACAAGAGCACGATCCGGTGGGAGTTTGTCGCCTCTCCGAAGGGGTGGCACGGTGTGTGGATGAACCTGGCTCGCGGGGCAATCAAAGCACGCTTCAACAGTCATCTGAACAAGCTTCAGGAGCTGGTAGAAAACCAACCGCAGCGGTATCCGTGACGCTGCTGCGACAGGACGAATCTCTGCTTGAGGGGATACAGAATCGCCTCAGCACGGACTCGTGGGTGTGCAGCCTTGGGTCATATCGACTTAAGGGTTGGATGATCCGGGACATATTCGCTATGGGCACCCCTGCGTGTATGCAGAGATGAATGCGCTGATATCGAAGAAGTTGTAAACAGAGTCGCCGTTGAAATCGCCATCCGGCGCACCCGATTGGAACGCCCCGATGAACGCGCTGACATCAAAGAAGTCGAGCACGCCGTCGGCGTTCATGTCTGGGGCACAGGTGTTTGCGGATGAGATGGTGGCAGGATCGACGAATGGGAACTTGACATACTCGATGAGTGCTTCGCGCTCTGTCGCGTTCATTGCGAGCACGGCGTCTCGTGATGCGGCGCCTTCGCCGCCATGCCATAGGATGGCTTCCATCAGCGAGCGGGCGCGTCCGTCATGAAGGTAGTTCGGTTGAGCGGGGTTGCCGTTGGGATCAAACGGGTCGTCCGGGGTACCGAGAACATGCCCGACATACCCTATCCCCCAGAGCGGGGGGGTACGCCACTCGCGTCCGCTTGCCCCAAACTCAGGACGATCGTCCGCGAGTTCCTCACCCATGTCGTGGAGCAGCAGATCGGTAAACGGCTGGATGATTTGGTCTCGATACGGTGCGAAGGCGGCATCGGACGCGGTGCGCATGAGTGGGCGGTGGCATGCGATGCATCCGGCGTTTTCGAAAAGCAGCTTCCCTTGTTGAGCGACCGGATCGAGATGGTTCTCTCTGGGTGGCACGGCCAACCCTCGGAGATAGGCGACAATAGAGTCGATGGTGTCGGGAGCGACTTCACTCGGTCCGTCCCCAATGAGCTCCGTCGACATGCCCATGTCATGGGCGAAGGCCGACTCGGCTTGCTGACGCAGGTTGGGTTGTGAGGCTTTCCAGCCGAAACGGCCCAGCACATGATCGCCAGTTGCCTGATCAGTCACGATATTGGCTTTGCCTGAGATGCCGTCGCCGTCGGTGTCATGCTCGTCTTCCCAAGCCAGAATCTCGGTAACTTCGACAGCTTCGAGCAATCCGAGACCGATGAGCATCGGAGCGACCCGCACCGAAACCTCAGCCACCCCGTCGTATGCGTCACCAGCGGGGTCTGCCGCGGGTTGCCCCGGGATGTTGGTACCGATTTGGCCATAGAGCAGATCGGTGAACTCGTATCGTGGTTTTCGGAGTTCGTAGGTCGTGCCGTCGTCAAAGGTGCTGGTCACGATCTCCCATACGATCGAAGCGCTGGCTTCGGGCGTGGCGCCTGGCGTGGCTTTGGTATCGAGTTGGTCGCCGTACAGCGGGTGTGGCTGGGGTGCGTCTCCGGGTTGGCCGGGAATACTCACGCGGATGGCATAATCCTCGATCGAGTCGATGTTGGATTCGGGTGCCATCCCTCGCCCGTCGAGCATATGGCACTCGATGCATGAGTTGTTTGTGTAGAGCGGACCGAGTAGGTCCGGCTCATAAACGGGGCTCGGGCCCATGTTAAAGTTGACGGGACCGCCGTTGCAGTCAAACGCGGTGGGGGGGTTGAAGAGCAGGCCATCGTCCCAGCGCGTCTCAAAGATCACCTTCCCGTCCATGAACGAGAGCAGGTCCTCTGGTGGCAGGTTCAGGGCGTGCTGGTTGAACGCGAACTGCTTGACCGTGACGACCGGGATGGAGGCATCGCCCGCGGCGTACGCGAGCGGGTGCTGCGACTCACGCTGAAGCCGTCCATCGCCCATGTAGTAATAGATGAACTCGGTGTAATAGGTCTGCGAAGCGAGGAGGGTGAACTCGACATCGACCCGCTGGCCGTGCACGAGATTATCGATTGAAGAGGTGAATGTGCCGTTGCCGCCGTCCATGCGTTTGCTGATCGCCGATATGTTCCGATCACACAAACCCACTTCCCCTGATTGGTTGTACCATTTGATATCGACGGCGTTGACAGGGACCTCTGGGGAGGTCGTCAGCTCGAAATCGAGGCGGTCACCATGGTCGATGATTTTGAGATCGAACGATCTTCCGACATCATACCCTGCAGGATAATGATCGAATCGCCATTCGTTCTCATGCCTGTCTCTGAACCGGATTCCTGTGATGGTTTCGATTGGGTCTTGCGGTAGTTGTGGTGCGGCCTCGCCAGCGGTGCGTTGGAACCAGGCCGTATCGACTGGTTCAATTCCGACGGTTTTCACGAATGAGTATGAGACACTGTCTCCTTCGGTCACCCCTGGCAGTTCGCGTCCCCAGATGTTGTTCCCCAGATCGGACATCGATTCTGTCTGCATTGGTCCATCGTCGATCCGATAGCGCACATCGATGCCGGTGACACCGGGAAGAGGTGCAACGACTCCACCGGTCTCGATGAGAACTTCCCATATCCCGTTTGTTTCGACAAGATCGTGGCGGAATGCGCGAGCGTGAGGGAGTCCGCCTTGGCCGAAGCCACCACTACCGCCGCCGCCACCGCCTCCGCCATCACCGCCGTCTTCGGAGTTGAATAGTGTGCAGCCCTGCTCAAGCGTGAGAGTGTGCGTCGGAAACTCGTACTGTGCCGGGATCTGGACGACCAGATGGAAACTGAACTCGGTGCCGCTCTGGAGCCCGTTGAATGTGGCGCTGTAGTTCCCTGTTCCATCGTCGTTCATGTAGTATCCGCCGCCGGGTGGGTTGGGATAGATCAACACGGCGGTCGCGGTCGGGTTGACGGTTACGGAAACCGTGACTGCAGACCCCTCGACACATACTTCGCCGGTGTAGCTCGGCGTATCTGCAAATGCCGAGGTGTTGCAGACGCAGATCAACACTGCCAGGTGAATCCAAACGGAGCGGAAGATCATGAGTTGTCCTCTGGGAGCAGGAATCAGTTATCGGAACAGAGTGTGCGAGACAGACTCGCGTCTCCACACTGGGAGCACGCCCAATGTAACAGTTACGCTGAGCGGCTGCAATGCCCTATCTGATCAGTCTTAGGTAAAACTTCCCCGTTGCCTGGCCAGATCTGGCCGAACTGGGGCGGGGGTTTCTTTCAGAGGCGTTGGTTCGGGCGATACGACGGCGAGAACTGCACCGTCCGAAGAAGGGTGTTGATCGACCCGAGGGCAAACTGGAGCCACATCTGTTGCGGGTGATGAAGGGGGGATTTAAGGATCTGGCGGCGAAAAGAATGCTGCAGGCAGATCTTCAGTCGGCATGCGTTGGAACACGATGCGCTCTGGTGGCGGGGGATCCCCATCTTCTCGGAAACTCGGGGGGTGAGAGAGCAAGCCAGGTCGGGGTGGATTGGGCGGGGGGGCTCGATGTGCCGGTGGTTTCGAGCGTTCCCAATGGAACTCGAGTGTTTCGACGAGTGAAGTTTCGTCATGAATCCAGATCTGTACACGGCCCGGCCCTGGGGTCGTTCGATCAAGCTTTGTGGCGGTGAGTTGGGTCAGTTTGTCGTTCGGAGTCGATTGTTTTGTGTCTTCTACACGATCGATCGAGTATTGGTCTTTGCGGAGTTCATCGAGTAGTGCATCAAGGCTACCGATCAGTATGGTGCTCTCGCCGAGATTGATCCATCTGGGTGCACCCGCTCTTGGCGTATGGCGTTCCAGCATGCCTTCTGCCCCGATCGACCATTCGCCTTGCTGATCTCTGCCCAGAACATACACATGTCCCTGTGGCATATCGATTTGGACCCTCATGAAATCGCCGCGCATATCGAGGATTCCGATGGTCTGCTCTTCACCCGCATACCACGCGGGATCCTTGAACCTGATCTCGTACCTGAGTTGTTCTGCTTGACGGGTCGCTCGGATGGCTTCGTCCATCATCGCGTACGCAGACGATTGCATGGAGACAACGAAGAAAGTCAGCACTGAGATGAGAAGGACCGCAGCAGATGCAAAGGGGGCAAACCGGGAGAAGATCCTTGATCGATTTCCTCGGGGCTGAACTGGTGCATTCTGGATACGCTCGAGCACGCCGGCGACCCGTTGTTCTTGGGTGGTCTTCGTCTTTTTGTAGACGAACCCAAGCAGGCCGTGAATGAATCGGTCCTGTGCAACCGAGTTGTGATCGATCGGCCCATCCGTGCCGCTTTCATCGCCTGTGTGTTCATCTGTAGTCATGGTTATCCGTTCATATGCTGTAGGCAGTCGTAGAGTTGATTTCGTGCGCGTTGAGCGCGTTTTCGCACGGCGTCTTCCTGCTCATCGATGGTGGCAGCAACTTCTCGAAGCGACATGCCCCTGCCGTACGCGAGTTCGATGACTTGACGGAGACGATCTGAAAGCTTTTGGATGCAGTCGAGCAATGCATGTGCTCGATCGCGGAATGTGTCCGTGGACCCAGTCGCGAATGATTCAAACCGGGAGTCGAGTGCATCGAGCACCTCGGGGGTGTACCACTTTGGGGCCTCTGAGCGTTTGCGGTAGTGTGCGAGGACCAGATTCCTCGTGATCCCACGGAGCCAGAGCCCGAACGGGCGTGATCGGTCATAGTCATCAAGGCGACGCCATGCGACGACCATTGTTTCCTGGAACAGGTCGTCGATATACGCCGTATTGTCGAGCAAGCTACGCAGGTAGGCACTGAGCATGTCCGCGTTCTCGCGCACGAGAATTTCAAAGACATCGTGTCCATCGTGTGCATGTGGTTTGACCACGATTACCCCTCGAATACCAGTAGAACGCTGAATCGCAATGGCGGAACCGCCACAGGTATGTTGTCGCTGACGACAAGTATTGTGACATCGAATCTTCTTCTGAAATCATTTTTTGTGCAAGTTCAACAAATTGCGTGTTTCTGAGTCACACATTTCTGGTGCGTGACAATCTATTCCTGTGCCCATTGAACCTGAGCACTGCATGCTTGAAAGGAGCTCAAATGCGAAGCAAAACACACTTGGCGGCGATGCTGTTGCTCGCGATTCCCGCCGTGGACTCGTTTGCGCAGGAGGGGGGGCAGGAAGGAAGAAAGAAGCTTTCGCGCAACCAGGAGATCGGCTATCTGGGGGCAACGAGCCGATCGGCGATGGCGCGGAATGTTCTGGACCGTCTGAAGAATCAGACTGATGTGCGTGATGTGGCCAGTCAAACCGATCGGGTTCTGCTTTGGCATGAAATCGCGTTGGACTCGGTCGCGATCGACCACACGCCGGATCCTGATACTGGCGAAGCCGGGGCGGCGCAGGCTGGCCCGACCAGAACCAGCCGTGCGCTCGCGATGACGCAGATTGCGGTATTCGACGCCGTGAACTCAATCCTGCAGCAGTACAGCGCGTACAACGACATCGGTGTTGCGCCTGCGGGTGCCTCGATCGATACAGCGATCGCGTACGCTGCGTACACCGTCCAGGTGGCGCTGTACCCTGATCAGACCGACCGTCTGACTTCATTGCTTGAATCTGATCTCGAACAGATCAATCTTGGCGGCAGTGGTGGAGTTGCTGATGGCAGAGCGGTAGGCGAACTGGCCGCGCAGGTTATTCTCGCCGCTCGATCAAACGATAACTCGGATCACCTTGAGCCGGACTTCGGAGAAGGCGGACTGGTTGCGGATGGAAACACGGGCATCAACGGGATCCCGATCAACGGGGGCGTGACGGGGATGTTCCAGTGGGAGCCGGATCCGCTCACGCCGGTTGCGGGAGGCGATTTCAGCCTTGCGCTGGGTGCGTACTGGGGTGCGGTGACCCCATTCTCGTTGGATAGCGGTGACCAGTATCGTGTCGCTCCGCCTCCGAACCCGGGTTCCGACCGGTATGTGGAGGGGTACAACCAGGTGAAGGCGATCGGTGCATCGGTTGATACCGTGGGAAGCCAGTCGACGCCGCATACCCGGTTCATCGGCAACTTCTGGGGATACGACGGCACGCCGCTGCTCGGTACTCCTCCCCGCTCGTATAACCAGATCGCGGCGCAGGTCGCGGTTGAGCAGGGCATCGATGAGCCGCTGGAGATGGCACGCTATCTCGCGATGATCAACACAGGGCTTGCGGATGCCGGGATCGCATCGTGGGACAGCAAGTATTACTACAACTACTGGCGTCCGGTCACCGCGATCCCTCAATCCGATGGCGTCGCTGAGACTCAGGAGAATCCTGATTGGAAACCGGTGGGAATCTCCGTGATCAATACGGAACTCGCGATCACACCAACCCCGCCGTTCCCAGCGTACCCCTCTGGGCACTCGACCTTTGGTTCCGCTACTTTCGAGATAATGTGGCACTTCTTTGGCAATCGCACCCGATTCACCTTTGTCTCTGATGAATACAACGGTGAGGGGGTCGATCCGCTCGGTGTGCCTCGTCCGCTAGTCCCTGTTCGCTTTACCTCACTGGGCGATGCGCAGCGGTCCAACGGCATCAGCCGGATCTACAACGGTGTGCACTGGCAGTGGGACAACATCGCAGGCCAGGAACTCGAAGAGGCCATCGGCGAGCACATCCTCAGCGAAATTGATGCATTCCAGCAGGTCTACTGCCTCGCGGATATGGATCGAAACGGTTCGGTGGACTTCTTCGATGTCTCTGAGTTCCTGAGATTGTTTGGGGACGAAGATGCGATCGCTGATATGGATAAGAACGGAGAGTTTGATTTCTTTGATATTTCTCTCTTCCTCGGGGCTTACACCCTCGACTGTGGAAACTAAGCACTCTCCGCGTCCCGTCTGCGAAATCGGGCGGGACGATTTCAGACAACACAACAACCTGGAGCTTCCCCATGAAGGTGTACCGTACAGTTGCCATCATCGTCAGCCTCGCCGCGAGTCTACCTCTTTATAGTGCCTATGTTTCTCACGCCTCTCATGCCGAAGTCGTCTCGGATCCTGAGGCGACCGCATGCGGAGAATCCGAAAAGCTGAGCTCTGATTGCGGCCTTGCACGCACCGAGGGTATCGGCGAGCCGGATGCAGTTGGCGAGGTTGAGTCTCAGCTCTCGGATGCGGATTCGTCGCGGTTTGTTGAGCAGGAGCTCGAGAATCTCGCATCTCCGTTCACAAAGGAAACGGTGCTGGCACTGAACTCAATCGTGGAGCGGTCGCTGTCCGCGATCGAAGAGTTCGATGATGCCAGGAAGCAGTTCGTGTCTGGAGACGATGTGCTCGCAGCCGAAGCGATGATTGTCTACCGGTCATTGTCCGCAAGGGCTGAATCGGCTCGTAGCGATATGGGAGCGGAGCGGGATCGGCTCCTGCACAGCGATGAGCGTTACAACGAAGCGATCCTCGCGGCCATGGTGCACTTTGTCGAGCAGGTTGATGAGGAGATTCGACAGGAGATCCAGTTCCTTCAGAATCTGGTATCAACACAGGCTGGATAGGCACGGTGATACTGCTGGATCAGCGATGGTGATCAAGGCAGACTCAATTGAAGACATCAGATGACCCCGCTGCTTGTGTTGCACTGATAGAACAGTGCATGAAGCAGCGGGGTCTTTTCACGAGTCGGGGTGATTTCAACTCAAGGGTTGCCAGCGATCCTGAGCGGTCGAGAAGGGAATCCTTGCGGGAACGCCTGTTCATTGCTGGAAGAGACTGGTGATTGCAGGTCCCTGGGTTTTCCCGGATAGGCCTATGGGCAACCGGCGGAGTAGAGCCCGAGGAAGACCGAAACATCGAAGAAGTTGTATATCCCATCGCCGTTGAAGTCCGCCGTGGGGAGCTGCGCACTGAACGCTCCTAAAAAGGCGCTGACATCAAAGAAGTTCAGGATCCCATCACCGGTGAGGTCCGCTGGGCAAGGTGGGGGGCCACCCGAGTCCTGCGTGAATCCGCTGGTGAGTGAGAAGCCTCCACCCATAATGCCAGAAGCAACGACGGGCTGACCGGTGGAACCGACGAGCATGATGTTGCCGCTTTGGTGCATCCCGGCACCGCCCGCGATGGAGTAGGTCGAGATCGAGTACTCGGGGGTGCCCCCGATGGCGATGGTGGCGAGCCCGAGGAGGGCGCCGCCGGCAAAGATCTTGTGTTTGTTGTTCATGTCCGTATTCCTCTGATTGACAGGTGCACGGGGTGCGTGAATCGCTACGGGCGATCCCGGCGGTCCGCCCTCTTGCCATTGACACGCGGTGGCGTGCTCGAGAGCGCAACAGAACTCTTGAAATTCTGAATTTTATAAAAACTCAGAGTTGCGTTGCGCAGGGTTGCACAGGAGTGCGTGTGAACCTGTGTGCGATGCGGCCTGTTCACATCGCGTTGACGAACGAAACCTATCAACCTGACGAGGGACACCATGAACACGCAAGAACTGAAACGACGGACACGCACAGCACTCCAGCTCGGGGTGTGTGCGGCTGCTTTGGGCTTTGGGAGCGGGATGCTCCACGCGGCTCCGACGCCCGAGGCGTTTACCTATCAAGGGGTCTTGAATCTTGATGGGGAGATGTATGACGGGCAGGCGGATCTGCGATTTCGTTTGTATGAGAGCGCAGGCGGGACAGTTCAGGTCGGGACGGACCTGTATCTGCACGGCGCAACCATCGAGGGCGGTTTGATCATCGCGGATTTGGACTTTGGTCCCGCGGTGTTCACCGGTGATGAGCGGTGGTTGGAAATCTCGGTCCGCACACCCGCTTGGGACGGGATGGGTGATGAGCCGGCGTATGCCGTGCTCAATCCGCTGCAAGCGATTCTGCCAACGCCCTATGCGATGTATGCGCTGAACGGCAACCCGGGCCCGGTTGGCCCGGAGGGTCCCCAAGGCCCCCAGGGTGAAGTTGGCCCAGTTGGGCCCGCCGGCCCGGAAGGTCCGACAGGTCCTCAGGGTGATCAGGGCATAACGGGTCCTCAGGGTGAAATCGGCCCGGTCGGCCCGGAAGGTCCGGTTGGTCCTGCGGGTCCCCAAGGAGATCAGGGTGTCGCAGGTCTACAGGGGCCCCAGGGCGAAGTTGGCCCGGTTGGCCCGGTCGGTCCGGAAGGCCCGGTTGGTCCTGCGGGTCCCCAGGGTGATCAGGGTGTCGCAGGTCCTCAGGGTCCTCAGGGCGAAGTCGGTCCAGTTGGTCCTGTCGGCCCGCAAGGTCCGATCGGCGCGGATGGGCCTGTGGGCCCGATGGGTCCTCAGGGCGATCAGGGTCCCGCAGGCGACAGTTACTGGGGCTTCGATGGAGCCAATACATCGTTCACGACTGGCAATGTCGGTATCGGGACAAGCTCGCCCGCCACCACGCTTGCTCTCCGTGCCCCCGGGGCGACGGGGCAGGTCGGGTTCACCATGAACTCGTTTGCCGGGCAGAAAGCAATGGAACTCCAGACTGAAGATCAGGATGGAGAACTCGCGACTCGTTTCGTGCTCCGAGGCGGGAACGACAGCACGGATATCGAGGCGTACTCAGGTGGTGTCGGGGAAGAGCGCGTGCTGATGCATCTCGATGGCATCAACCAGTTCGCTGGGTTTGGGCGTGACCCATCATTTAACCTCGACATCGGTCCCGGCGATGACCGATTCGCCGTGAACCTGACGGATGAGCCGGGCGTGATCCGATTCGGGAATGAGTCGGACGAGAGTGACCTCTTGTCGATGGTTTCGCTCGGAAACTCCGAGATCATCATCGACTCGAACGCCAACTCGACCAACCGTGACTTCCGCATCTCGCGCCATGGCACCGGTTCATCGGGTGATGAGCTCATGCGCGTTCAGGAGAACGGGCGTGTGTCGATCGGCGGGTTTGCACCAGGGAACACGACATTGCATGTGGACGGCGAGAGCCGAGCGAACGCGATCATTGCGGACAGCTCGCAGGTCGGTAGCGTGACGCTGCTCGCGCGGTCTTACGCGGCGACTGGCAACTCTGTGGCCGGTGAGTTTCGTGCTGAGAGCGACAACGGCACAGGGGTCTACGCGATCAGTGAATCATCTGCTGGGATTACCTATGGGGTTCGGGGAATCACGCAGAGCATGGATTCCGGCGCAGCGGGTGTGCGCGGTGAGGCACCCAGCGGCAGCGCGGCGTACGGCGTGTACGGCACGGCCGCGGGCGGCGCAGCATTCGGCGTGTACTCCAATGGGCGACTCGGATCTTCTGGCACAAAGAGCTTCATGATCGATCACCCACTCGATCCGGGGAACAAGTTCCTGTACCACTACAGCACAGAGAGCCCTGAGGTGCTCAACTCGTATTCCGGCACCGTCACGCTCGATGCGGACGGGCAGGCATGGATTGAGTTGCCCGAGTATTACGAGGCGATCAACATCGATCCGCGGTACCAGCTGACCGCGATCGGGGCGCCCGCACCGATGCTGCATGTCGCCAGCGAGATCGTGGACAACGAGTTCATGATCGCGGGCGGTCAGGCCGGGATGCGCGTGAGCTGGGAAGTGAAGGCCAAGCGGAACGACGCGTTCGTTGCGCAGCTCGGTGCTCCGGTTGAGCGTGAGAAGGTTGGCGCGGAGAAGGGGCGGTACCTGCAGCCGACGCTGTATGGGCAACCCGAGTCGCTGGGGCTCGATCATTCATCGCGTGAACGCGCTGAGTGAGTGACGAACACACCAAGACTGAACTCGAAGGGATATCAAGATGAATACGCAATACATCAATCGATCAATCTCCAGATCACTCGCTGCGACGCTGATGCTGATCGCGGGGACGAGTGCCGCGAACGATGAACAGACACAAGAATGGATCGAGATCGTGAACGGCGAAGAGGTGCTTGTTGAGGGCACACTCGGTGCGATCAAGCAACCGACGAGCGGGTATTCGGCGCGTCGATTGCATGATCAGCAGTGGCGATCCGACTTCCGCGAGCGTCTCGGGTGGGCGGAACTGCCCGACTCGATCCGGCATGCGATCTGGGACAAGGCGGTCGGGCCCGATCAGGTTGACAACAACGGGATCAATCTGGTCAACTTTGCTTGGTCGTACACCAAGTCCGTACGCGCTGAGGATCACATCGCGAGCGATCTCGTGCTCAACTACGACGGGGATGTGGTCGTGGTCGGATCGGACCTGGGCGGGAATAACGCCGACCCGGGGTTCAGCCGCCTGTATGTGACCGAGCTTGATGGGGCGGCGAACGCGTCCGATGGGTGGACGGAGAACTGGGAGCGTGCACCGTTTTATTCAGGTGCGGGTGAGGATGGATATGTATCCGCTGAGCAGGGGGCCGTGGATTTCCAGGGGAACACCTACACCTGCGGCATGCGTTCCAACGGGAAGTTCAATGTCTGGAAGTTCGATGGGACGGACGGGACCACGATCTGGAGCACGAACGAGGCTGTTTTGAACGGTGACAACGCGGTTGCGAAGGATATCGCGATCGACCCTGAGGGCTCTGTATATGTCTGCGGCACCTACACCTCCTCAACAACAAACCTGCCGAGTTGGTTCCTTGCGCGTATCAACCCGGACAACGGGCAGCTTGTTTGGTTAAAAGAGCCGCCGGTGCCCGGGAGCCCGATCGGTGGGATCGAGTTTGATCGCAAGGGCGATCTGTTCATCGGGGGGGTCGCGCCGGGTTCGCATCTGGTCGCGAAGGTTCGGGCTGCGGACGGTGGGCTGCAATGGGTCAAATATGTGAACGCCGCGATCCCGGGTATCAGTTTCATCGACTCGCTTCGTCTTGATCCGGATGGGAACGCGTACTTCGCGAGCCGGCTCGGCGGTGCGGACAGCGGGTGGCGCGTGACCAAGTGGGATGGCGAGAGCGGCGACCAGCTCTGGACAACTACTACAAGCGATGGGCAGGTCCAGAACATGGAGGTCGATAACGATGGGAACGCCTATGTCTGCGGAAGCGGGAACGGGCGGACCTACAAACTCGTCAAGTACGACACGGACGGCAACGAGGTCTGGGTCTACACGACCGGGACGACCGGGATCGCGACGGACGTGGCGCTCGACCGGCTGGGGAATCCCTACATGGCCGGGTGGTTCGGCGGTCAGGGTACCGGGAATCTCGCGAAGGTAATGACGACCAAACATAACCCCGTTGATGGGTCCGTTGTGTGGGAGATGATTGATTCTCCGGATCGTCCCAATGAGGACAACCTGCTGTTCTCGCCGCAGGACCTGATCGTTGATGCGGGTGGGAGCGTGTATCTCGCGGGTCATCGAACTGGCGAGGACACGGCGAATGGTGCGATCGGCAAGGAGTTCTTCGTCATCAAGTACGAGCAGCCGTATGTCTCTATCCCGCAGATCACGCGGAGTTACCCACAGCTGAGCCTGGAGGGTCGAAGCGTGTGGGATCCGGATGGGTCTTTGGGCATCGATGGGTTCTCGTACGAGGAGCCGCTGTTCACGCTTCGTTCGAGTGACGTGATCTCGCGGGGGCAGATTAATGACCGCTTGGATGCTCGGATTGATTACGGCGCGGGTGTCATCGAGGGCGGGGTGAAGCTCCGCGAGTTCACGGGGCGCGTCGATGTCTCAGTCCAGGCGCATGTCTCGGCGGGCGTCTTTGACACGAGTACCACAGGTGAACTGGCGATCGCGGTCCCTGCGGAAACGGAGATATTCGCGGGCCAGGACTTTGATATCGTCCTCAACTGGGACCCGGACGAGTTCGCGACGGAGCTGCTGAGCAATCTCGAGCCGCGTCTTGAGGGTGGGGTCTACGCGAACGCGTATATGAACATCGACGCGGACCTGGACATCGACAAGGGCAACGGCGACAACATCGTGGATACCGGGATCATCAGGGCGGAGCTTGACTTCGCGGACGATCTCAACGGCGGCAACGACCTGAATGTGCTGGGTGTGGACTTTGTGAATCTTCCCCCCGGCGGTGTCTGGTACGACCCGGTCGGGTTCCCGTTCTCACGGTTTGTCTCGGCCAAGGTGCGTTCCCCGATTCTGCGCTCTGAGGGCGTGTTTGATGAGGATGAGGGGGTCATGACCAGCCTGATCCGCCAGCGGTTCTTCGAAGGTAAGATCCGGATCACAGAGCTGCTGCTCGCCTACTTTGGTCAGGGTCCGATGTCGTTCAACTGGAGCCCATCGGGTGGGTCCGACGGGTGGAACGCGGATGTGGACGCGGGCATGATCCAAGCAGATATTGACGGGCGTTTGTACCTGCTTCAGGACCTTTTCCTCGAAATCCGCCCGTATGTTCGTCTGGAGTTCGATACAACAGGTGATGTCGCGCCCGGTACTGCGCGGATTAACTTCTACAACGACAACGCGGGAGGGAACTTTGGTAACCCGATCGAGCAGCGCACGCATACGGTGCGGATGCCCGACAATGGTGAGCTCGAGATCACGCCGATCTTCGGTGCGGATCTGACGCTGGTGAACAGCTCGGGCATCGAGATCGAACTCGAAGCCGGGTTCGATGTCGCGCGATTCGAGGCGAGCGCTTCCGCGCTGGGCGCGGACCTGATCAGTATCGATAAATGCATCGGGTGCACGGAGGAAACATCGAGCAAGACTGTCCGATTGAGTGACCTGGGCATCGACATCGATGAGGATTTCAGCTTCCCGAATGAGCACCGGCTCGCACCGATCCAGGTGTTTGGGGACACGGACCTGCAGCCGCAGCTCATCGGGGCGAGCCGTGAGTCGGCGCCGATGCTGATCTACAACCAGCGTACACCGACGCAGGCCCAATTCGATCAGATGGCGTCGGGTGTATCGCCGATGGTGCTCTATGGATACAAGTTCTTTGGTGGCTCGGGCATCAGCGTGAAGATCGAGCACCACGGTCGGACCGAGACTCTTGAACGGACACGCCTGAATAATCAGGCGCTGCTCGTCGAGGTCCCGAACCGGTTCTTCCTCCTGCCGGGCACGGCGCGGATCTGGGTGACGAACAATAACGGCATCTCAGAGAGTATCGATCTCTCGATCGAGTACCCGTTCCCGAACTTCCAGGGGCTTGAGGAGGTCTACTGGGCGAGCGACCCGCGTTGGTCAGAGGATCCTGTTGTCATCATCGATGGCGGGACGCCTGCGGGGAACGACTCGTTCATCGCCCGCAGAGACTATTTCGAGTACATGCAGGACAACCTGTGGAGCTCGACCATCCTTGCAGACCTGAACAACCCGGATCAGACCGCGGAAGAGTACTTCTCAACCTTCTCTGGTTGGTCGGTTCCGGGCGTCGAGCCGAGCACGCCGGGGTTCCCGGCTGTGGTGCTCAACGGTGTATCGCTGCCGCGTTTGCAGCAGGCCACGCCTGATGGATCGCTGCGTGTGAAAGTGGCTGAAGAGCTTGTTTCGCGGAGCGGGTTCAAGAGTATCTCGATTGTCAACCCGGGCCCCGGCGGCGGCATGAGCCGCACGCAGCAGTTGGAGCTTCCCGCGCCGCGCCCTGTTATCTCGCATGTGACCCCCGACCTGTTCACACCCGGCGAGGTGGAGACAGACTCCAAGGGATTCGTGCGTGTCCGTGTGCTCGGTCCGACGACGGTCCCGTTCTTCGACGGGTACGAGGCCGAGAAGTACGGAAACTTTACACCACGATCGGAAGTGCTGATTGACGGGAACGCAGTGGATACCACCTTCGTCAACTCGGGCGAACTCGTGGCCAGGGTGACCAGCGCAGCGTTCAATGGGTTTGGTCGGTGTGTAGTGACAGTCACGACACCGAATCCGCAGGGGACGATGTATACTGAGCACCTGATCGATGGCAAGGGCAACGATCTTGGCATGGGGCTTGTCCCGAGCGGGGGTACTTCGGATCCGTTCGTGATCGAAATGCTCTGGCCGACGCCCGAGGTTGACTTTGTAAGTCATCCTGAGATCGAGGTCGGTGTGCCCCCTTACGCGGCGACGACGATCGATGGCGAGCCCGCGATGGACGATCACAACATCACCTTGCAGGGGCGCAACTTCGCGCCGGGGTGTGTGGTGTTCGTAAACGGGAATGCGATCCCCTCGACACGGGATTCGGATTCGATCGTGCGAGCGACGCTGAGTGCGAGTGATGTCTCGATGATCGGGACAATGCAGGTCTGGATCGGAAACCCGCCGCCGAATATTCGGACGAGCGATCCGGTGCAGATTCTGGTCAACCCGCCGTCGCAGCCGTGAATCGATGTGTGGATACCTCAGGCGGGCGGATTCCCTCATCCGCCCGTCTGTCGTGTCTGCGAATGAAGCGTGAGACGATGAGATAGATTTGGTACACTCGATTCCGATTGATCCCCGATCAGCTCGGAGTCGCAACGATGAACAGAGAGAATGCAAGTGATGACTATCTTGGTTTCATCGGCCGTCCAGAGGGCGCATCCAGTCTCTCGCAGGAGCAGTCGCTTGCCATCTATAACGAGCTGCGTGCGATCGCCGATGTGTGTTTCCGAGGACAGGGTCCTGAGCACACGCTCCAGCCGACCGCGCTGGTCAACGAGGCAATCGCAAAGATGATCCGCAAGGACTCGGCTCAGTGGGAGAGCAAGTCGCACTTTCTTGGAGTCGCGGCCAAGGCGATGCGTCACATCCTGATCGATCACGCGCGCAAGAAACGCACCGAGCGTCGTGGTGGCGGATTTGGGCGGGTGACGCTCACGGGCATGATGTCGACGGACACGCAGGAGGGCTTCGATGCGTTGGATGTGGACGAAGTGCTCACAAAGCTTGAGGGTATTGATCAGCGCCAGGCGAGAATCGTGGAGCTGCGGTTCTTTGGAGGGCTCAACACGGCGCAGATTGCGGAGGTGCTCGGCGTGAGCCCGCGGACGGTCGAACTTGATTGGCGATTCGCGCGGGCGTGGTTACGACGAGAACTGGCGGGAGCATCGGATGAGTGAGTCATTTGGCCAGTCTGAGACGCGTGAGATCTTCGCGTCCGCATGCGATCTACGCCCCGAGGAGCAGGAACCGTTCGTCAGGCGCGCGTGCAAGGGGCGTGAGGAGCTTTACAAGGATGTCATGTCGCTGCTCCGCTTTGACGCGATGACGGAGAGCGGGGATGGGATCTCATCGACCCCAGCGATGAAAGACCCGTATATCGCCGATCATCCTGAGCGTATCGATGGATACGAGATCGAAGAGGTGATCGGGCACGGCGGGTGCGGGGTTGTGTACCGAGCTCACCAAAGGAAACCGATCGAGCGGACGGTCGCGATCAAGCTGATTCGGCCAGGGATGGATTCAAACTCGGTGCTTCGCCGGTTTGAGTTCGAGCGAAAAGCGCTTGAACGGATGAATCATCCCAACATCGCACGCGTGCTCGACAGCGGGATCTTGTCTGCGGGGGCGGGTGGTGTTGATCGCCCCTACTTCGTGCTCGAGCTTGTGCAGGGTGAGCCCATCACTCGATTTGTGAAGAAGGAGCAGATCGAACTCTATGAGTTGATTGAGTTGCTGTTGCAGGTCTGCGCCGCGGTCCAACACGCCCATAGCAAGGGGATCCTCCACCGGGACATCAAACCCAGCAATGTGCTCGTAACGCGACTCGACGGGAAGCCCCATTGCAAGGTGATCGATTTCGGGATCGCCAAGGCGCTCGATGAAGCGATGTCGGACACGATCAGCATGACCGCCGCGGGTGCAATGATCGGTACCCCGAAGTACATGAGCCCTGAGCAAATCGGTGGCAGTGATGATGTGGATATCCGCTCAGATGTGTACTCGATCGGGGTGATGATGTACGAGCTTGTCACCGGCACTTCTCCGCTTGCCTCGGCCGACACCTCGCGCAGCATCTCCGCGATGCTGAGGGAGATCGAGGAATCAACCCCGGTCGCGCCAAGCCATCACAACAGGCAGATCCCGCGAGATCTCGATTGGATGATCCTGAAAGCAATGGATCGCGACCCGAGCCAGCGATATCAGACGGTCGGCGCACTCGCTGAAGATCTTCAGCGGCACCTGCGAGACGAGCCCGTGGTTGCTGGGCCGCCTTCGATCGGGTACAGGGTGACGAAGTTTTATCGCAGGAACCGAGCGAGCGTGATCGCGGGAATCGTTGCGGTGGTCGCGCTGATCGCGGGGCTGAGCGCAAGCATCATCTTCGGCTTGCGAACGACCCAGGCCCTCGAGCTCGAATCCGAGCAGCGTGAACTCGCCCAGCGTCAAACCCAGCGCGTCCAGGACATCAACGACTTCCTGCTCGAGGACCTGTTCTTGTCCAACGCGATTGAGAACCTGGGGCCGCAGGTCACGCTCGTAGAACTCCTCGGCAGCGCCGCCCCGACGATTGATGAGCGCTTCGCAAACGATGCGAGCATGCGGGCACGGGCGCACTACCTCATCAGCCAGATGTATTCGAACGCGAGCCTCTTCGAAGAAGCGAGGCATCACGCGATCGAAGCGCTGGAGTTGCTCGATGAGCTCGACGAGTGGACGCTCATCGACCGCGCTCGACTCCACGGGAACAGCGGGATGGTGTTCCATACCTTGGGCGAGCTCGACCGAGCTCGCGCTGCGTTCACCCGTCACTATGAGCTGGTCTCAGAAATAGAGCCACGCCCGGAGGATGAGATGCTGATCGCACGCTCTGGGCTCGCGGCGATATACGCGGCACAGGAAGACTACGAGCTGGCAGAGCCGAAGCTTGAGGAGATCACGGTTCAGATGCTTCAGCACGACCCGGTGAATCTCCAATCACTCATCAAAACGGTCCTGAACAGGATCGCCATGCTGAGCTCTTTGGAACGAAACCAGGACCGGCTCGAGCTGTCAGCGTGGCTCCTTGAGTACATACGGGTTCACGACCCGGAAGACAAGTTGGGCTCACAGCTCATCATACGGATGCATCACACAAGCGCCCTCAGCGTAGTCGGCCGCGCAGAGGAGGCGATTGACTCCGTGGAGTCCATCCTCGTCGAGATTGGCGAACGGTACGGGTATGAATCGCCCGCGTACGCCAGCATGCTGCAGAACGGTGCGGGCATCTCGCACAGGCTCGGTCTGTACGAGCAGGCGATCGAATATCGCACAAGATCCCTCGTGATCCTCGAGGATGTGTTCGGCCCCCATAGCTATGAGGTCGAGCTCGCATACAACAACCTCGCGCTCTACCACGAGAAGCTCGGGAATGACCAAGAGTACATGGATTGGCGCATCCGCGGTCTCATCCAGCGGATCTATGTCGCGGGACCGGGCGAGGACGAGAGCCTGATCGGGGTGTCGGAGATCGGGGCGGAACTACTCGGGTCGGGGACACAGTGGGCTTCGCGGGTGATCGGAGAGTTCGATCGTGTGCCGGAAGGCCATCCCAAACGGGGACGATATCTTGCGAACGCCGCGATTGCGCTGGGCTCAAAATCGGATCTTGCAGAGGATAATCCGTATGGCGTGTCGGCCGATGATTTTCAGGCGTGGCTCTTGGATGCGGCTGATTCCCTCTCGTCGGCACATCGTGAGCATGAACTGCGTCGAATCCTTGTTCACGCGTTGCCCGTGCTCCTGGAAAGGGAGGGGCAGACAGCTCTTGCCCATGAGTGGAGAGGCCGACTCTTGATCGAGGATGAATGAAGGGGAGCGGTTGTATTCATACACACCATTTCTCTCACGATGACACGGCGCATTATTGATCCAGCTCATGTTTAATCGTCTCAAGCCGTTCCTTGAGATGGGCGTGTTGTTCATCATCCTCTGGGTAAACGCTTAGCGCCCGGGTGATGACTTGTGCTTCACGGATGAGGTCGCCCAGCGCGCTGGCTGATCTGACATACCCATCCCATACCGCGATTGCGTATGCGATATTGTCCGGGCCGTGTGATTTGATCATCGTGAGTGCTTCTTCGTATTTGTCGATCGCAAGCTCGTACTCGGAGCGGCCGTGTTGTATGTGGCCGAACTGCGTGGCCACGAGCACACGCAGCGGATGACCGAGAGGAACGGTTGATTCCGCAAGATCAGATGCGAGTTGAATCTGCTCAAGCGCATCCTCATGCCGTTCTTGGTGGCTGAGCGCTTCTGCCAGTGATAGCCGGGGGTATGTGAGATTTGGATGTTGAGAGCCGAAGAGTTCGATATGTTGATCGATTGAGACTTGGAGTACATCAGCCGCTTCCGCGTGGCGTCCCATCTGGTTGTACAATCGCCCGAGATTCGCGTAGGCCGCGGCGATATCAGGATTCAGACGCGAATCCGCGCGTGCTCGGAGTGTGATGGATTCTTTGTAATATCGCTCTGACTCTTCGAGTTTCCCTTTTCTTCTCGCAATGATCGCGAGTGAGTTGAGCGTGATCGATGATTCGATGTCTGCGCCGGCGATACGGAACTGGTCCATCGCGTTGTGGTAGCAAACCGAGGCCTCGTCGTAGCGATCCAATCTGCGTAACACCGCGCCCATTTGTTGTTGCTGTCTGCCACGCTCGAGCGCATCGTGTTCGGTATACACGCTTGTTGCTTCTTCGATGTAGTCGAGCGCTTCATCAAACCTTCCTGTCTCCATCATCATCTCACTGAACTGGCGGAGTGTGATAGAGAGTTGTTCAGCGTCACCGGATTCACGCTCGTACGCAACCAGAAGCTCGAACTGCTGTTCTGCGTCTTCGAGTTGGCCGAGCTTGAAGAGTGATGCGGCGAGCACGCTCCGGGCATGGTGGAGGCCTTGCTCATCGATCGGTGAGGTTGATTCATACAACGCGATCGAGTCGCGGAGCACTATGGCCGCGTCTTCGTAGGCAAAGACCGCGTTGAAAGTCTGGGCAATGAGCGTAAGCATCTCGGCGCGGACGACGGAGATCTCGATCCCTGACTTTGCACGCTCTGCTGCGCGATCGAGCATCATCCTGAGCAGTTCTGTGTCTTTCCCCTCGGTTTGCTTCGGATCCAGACCCAGAAAGATCTCATCGAGGAACTCGTACGCGGCGTTCGATCGAACAAGCGATTCCTCAGCGGACTTGCGTGCGAGTGATTCGCGTTGGAGCGCGATGCTCAAGGATATGACACCCACTGAGAGCAGGAAGAAGACGATGCATATGCTCGCGACGAGCCCCTTATTCCGCTTCGCGAACTTCTCAAGCTGGTATACCCTGCTCGGCGGGCGGGCATGGATCGGCTCGTCCGCGAGATGGCGGCGGATGTCATCGCCGAGCTCGGCGGCACTCTGGTATCGGCGATCCGGATCCCGTTCGAGTGCCTTGGCGATCATCGTATCGATGTCCCCCCTGAGGCGGGTGTCGAGCGAGCAGATTCGCGTTGGATCATGATCGCGGACGACGCTGAGCGCATCGGCGAGTTGCATGTTGTCTGTCTTGTGAGGGAGTTGGCCCGTGAGCAGTTCGAAGAGGATGACGCCGAGTGAGTACACATCGCTCCGATGATCGATCTGCGTGGGGTCGCCCGAGGCCTGCTCCGGGCTCATGTAGGCGAGTGTGCCGATGATCTGCCCGATCTCGGTGTTCATCGTAACCGCACGAACATCCTGCTCCGTTACGCGGGCGATGCCAAAGTCGAGGATCTTTGGTGCGCCAGAATCGTCGATGAGGATGTTTGTTGGCTTGAGGTCACGATGGATCACCCCTCGCAGGTGCGCATGGTCGACCGCGTCGCAGAGCTTCGATGTGAGCTCAAGGATTTCGCGGAGAGGGAGTTCATTTGATCGCGTGAACTCTTTGAGTGTCGGGCCTTCGACGAGTTCCATCGCGATATAGGGCTGCGCGATAGTCTGATCGACCCCCACCTCATAGACCTGGGCGATTCCCGGGTGCTTGAGTCGTGCGAGTGCTTCTGCTTCGAGTTGGAATCGGCGAGTTAGCGCCTTGGTGGTGTATCCGAGTCGCAAGACTTTGATCGCGACCCGTCTGGCCGGTTGGAGCTGCTCGGCTTCATAGACGCTACCCATCCCGCCTTCTCCAAGGAGACGGATGATGGTGTATCCCTCGATCGAAGGCATGAACTCTGTGGACTGAAAAGTTTCCGGATTGAGGTCCGTTTCATCAGCATCATCGATCGCGCTCAGGAGCTGCTCAACGCTTTGTCGCAGCGCGGTGTCCTCGCCGCAGAGCTCTGCGAGTGTTGCATCCTGTTCCGCGGCGGGCAGATCGCACACCTGGTGAAAGATCTCACGGATCCGTTGGTACTGATGCTCATCCATCCTGATCTGCTCCGTGCTGACTCAGGATCCAAGCGCGGGCCATCTGCCAGTCGAGATAGACCGCTCGCTCGCTCAGCTCCATGACTTCCGCGACTTGTGTTACGGTGAAGCCACCGAAGAACCGGAGCTCAACGATCTGCGCTTGACGCTTGTCGAGGCGTGCGAGCTGCTCGAGTGCATCATTGAGTTCGATCACATCCCATTCTTTGGATCCGGAATCAACACCCGAGAGTGTGATCCTGTGCCCGTCGATCTGACCGCCTCGTTTCGCGGCATTCTTCTTCCGGGCGTGATCGACAAGGACTTGGCGCATCGCGCGAGCAGCGATTGCGAGCATGTGTTCTTGGCCGGATACTTCCCCAGAGAAATCACGGATTTTCAGGTAGGCCTCGTGAACGAGGGCGGTGGGTTGCAGGGTGTGGTTCGCGTCCTGACCCGAGAATCGAGACTTCGCGAGCGCGTGTAGTTCTTTATAGGCACACTCAAACACATCCAGCGGAGGACGGGACTCGTTGTTTTCGGGTGGTGTTCGCATGCGCCTGCCTCTCGGTATGCCCATTCTAATCGAATCGCGAAAAAAAGCATGAGATCAGTGCAGGGTCCGGTGCTCGATTTCGTGGATCAGGTTGAGCCTTCAACTCGCAACAAGCCCGTACTAAGAGAGGTATTCGACATGAAATGCACCAAACTGAGCCGCTGGAGCCCGCTCGTCCTTGCCGTTTGTGCAGGAACACTCCACGCAAACCCCATCAATACAGATTTTCAGGTCACCGATGAAGACTCGTATCTGCAGTTCCGAGAAGCTGTGCACGCGAGCCAGTATGTGCGGTATGACTACGCGATGGACCAGAATCCGCGTGTGGTGATCGCCGTCGCGGGTCTGATGGCGTTCGCCACTCAGAATCCGGACGCTGACTCCACACAGCTCTCCGCCTTCGTGAACGCGTTCGATTCGACCCTCTCCGGGTATGCCCCGGGAGATCCGGACTTGGACCGCTCGACGAACTTGCTCCCTGCGATGCGGTATACCACGCCGCTCACGGGGTACCCCGAGCTTGAGGGCACCGATACACGGGTTGGAGAGCAAATCACCGAGATCCTTGGGCTCGAGGTGCCTGAGATCGAGTCGTATGACAACCTGCTCACGCGTGTGGCCGCATACGAGCGTGCGCGGGTCACGAGCTTTGCGAATCGTGATGAATGGTTGAGTCTGCTCATGGCCGGTTTCGCGGGCTTTGATCTCGATGGGATCACGAACGCACACATTTCATCATCCCTGCGCTCATATCTCGAGTCACAGGGATTTGAGCCGGTGCCCGATGGTGTTGACGACGAACGCTTCGATACTGTTCAGTCCTCGCTCGACGCATCATTGCCCGCAGACTATGCGTCGTATATGGCGATGCTCACCCAATCGATTGAGAACTCGTCGCTGTGGGGGAGTCTCAACGACTCATTCGCGGATGTCGCTCTGGCCACCCAGCAGCGGATCAATGAGCTGAACACCGCATTGAGCATGGAAGAGTCGATCTACCAGGACATGCTCGACGCTCAGGATCCGGCCGAGATGCAACAGCTCGCGGATGCGTACCGGCAACAGCTCGAGCAGGTCGCCCAGTACCGCGCGATCATCGACGCGAACGCGATGATGCTCCTCCAGAGTGCCGACCCCGATGTTCGCGATCTGGCGCAGCAAGCGCTCTCGTTTGGGGGAACACAGCTCCAGACCAACGAGACGATCGCCGGCATCAACGCGGGCGTGCAGTACGCGAGTGCTTTGACAACCTTCGGGTTCGGGATCGCAACCGGCAGCCCCGCGGACGCGATCACGGGGCTCGCCGATGTGGTGCTCAGCTCGATCGAACTCGGCGAAGTGCTCGGCGGGTCTTCCGTCCCAAGTGCTGACGAACAGATCTTCGGCCAACTCGTCGAGATGCGCGATCAACTCGAGGAAGTGCGTATCCAGATGAATCAGAGGTTCGACCGCATCGAGGTTCAACTCAACACGATCTACGACGCCCTGGCTGTCGGCTTCAACGAACTCGGCAACTCGATCTTTGATCTCAATGTAGATGTGCAGGCGCTTCGGACAGAAATTATGGGTCAGCAGGCGCAGCTCGAACGCATCGAGCAGCAGCTCTGGGGCATGGCCGACGACCTCTTCCGCGATGACCTCGCGGAGCTTGTCGATGGGATCGTCGCGTATCGTGAGCGGCGCGGCGTTGATCTTCCGTACGAGGACGGCGCGACCAACTTCGCGGACGAGATCATCGACCTGTTCACGAAGGCGACTTTCACGGCGAGCGTGCCGACCTACGCGGGAAACAGCGGTGAGAATCTGAGTCTTCTGGATACGAGCGATCTGGAACAGAACCCACTTGGAAGGAGCATCAACGACCTTCGGGTGTTCCCGACGGATTCGAACTATCTGAATCAGCCGTTGCCGCTCTACCCATCGCGCGTAGTCGCACCCGGTCCATGGGCACAAGCCTCTAGCGCATACGCGCAGGTCGCTCAGGAGAGCCCATGGTACTTCGCATACATGTACCAATCACAGCTCGACGGTGGGCTGATGAACCCTGACCTGGACCTGATCATTCAGGAGGGCGAGGCGCTGCAGGCGATGGCATTGGAAGCCCGGCAGGTCTCCTTCTTCCAAACCATCGTTGATCAATACACCGCAACCATGATCGCGATGGATGATATCGTGGATGACGAGATCGCACAGATTCTCAGTGACGCAAACCTCTCGAGCATCGATCCTTGGGGCGGCGTGAATCAGCAAGGTCGTCAGGACGCGCCAGGTTTCACCACGATTTATGGGCGCGACGGGCTGGGCACCACGCTCCCCGCCGCGACTACACTCGGCGATGATATTTGGGATCTCTACCATTTCAATACACTGCCCGAGCTCACCGCGGCGTTGGAGGCCTCCGAGGATCCAAGCGGTGGGACGCCCACGGTCGAACTCCGGGTGTACCCAAATGGTTTCTTTGAGGAGAATGATGTTGAGTTCCGATTCAGCATCATCATCGATAACCCGAACGGGTCGGATTACACCTTCAATCGATCTGTGATCTGTGAACTTACGAGCTTCGGATCGCCCATCTATATCTACACAAATCACGATGCGCAAGAGTTGCTTGAACAGGATCTGCCCTTCTGGTACAACATCGCGCTGACATTTTTCAACGGAGAGAATCTCGTCGGCACAAGTCTGAACACATTCAACGGCAACGGCGATCAGGTCACACTTGAGTTCACGCAAGACAATGAGCTGTTCGGATCGAACTCCGCCGCGACTTCGTACATCGAGAACGAACTCAACGCGTTGCAAGACGAGATGTGGCTTACCTTTATAAACAACACCGGACTCGATGCGTTGGAATCATCCCGCAACAGCTGGGAATCGATCTGGGAAGCGTATACGACGCTCGCAATGCCTGAAATCTTCGAGCAGAGCACGGCGGTCTCAAGCGCGATGCGGGGAAGTGTGTTCAACAACGAGATCGCGCTGGCTATGCCGATCGATGACTGGTTCTTTGCGATGATCGGCGATGGCGACAACGGGCAATACACCAGCATCCGTGGTGATTTCGAGACCCGCGCACTGCTCATCCAGGACGAGATCAATGAGGCCATCATCACCTACCCTGATCTTCAGGGCCACAGCCTCATCGAGTGGACACTCGCGGAGCTTCGGCATCTGCGTGATCAGGCGTTCAAGCTCGCGGTTGATGATTCGTATGTTGCAGCGGGTGGTTCGCTTGAGGTGGATGCACTCGAAGGCCTCATGCACAACGATATTGATCAGGCCTACCGTGCGATCGAGGTTGATACGGGCTTCGCCGCAAGCAATGACTACATCGCGCCTCAAAATGGCACGGTTGAGATCCAGGCCGACGGATCGTTCACCTACACACCAAACCACGGTTTCGTCGGGATCGATCGGTTCTCATACCGGACAACGACCACGGTCAACGACTCGGGCTCAAGGGTATACAGTGATCCTGCGATCGTTCAGATCAATGTGCTCGAGGGCGGATGCAGCGCTGCCGACCTTGCGCAGCCGTACGGTGAGTTGAACTTCTTCGATGTCTCGGCATTCCTGATGGCCTACACCAATGGAGACGCAGCCGCGGACCTGAACGAGGACGGGGTATTCAACTTCTTCGATGTGAGCGCATTCCTGGCGGTGTACTCATCCGGTTGCCCATAGCAACTCGCTGATAAACTAGACCTATCACGACCCCGCCGTGCTCCACGGCGGGG
>CEOE01002501.1_pt1 | contig 52922 bp, 44 predicted proteins | sample 530211 | NCBI WGS metagenome assembly CEOE01 (sample SAMEA2619779, study PRJEB7988) | marine metagenome | isolation source: saline water (ENVO:00002010), including
GCTGGTTTGTCATATTTTGGCTAATTGGTTGTAGAAATTAATCTCATCCAAATCAGGCTCAATAGCTGTTGACTTTCTTGCTTCAAACTGTTCTTTGGACATTGCCCCCACATCTTCGGTGTTTGAGGTATCAATGACTTTCATATCAATGTCATACTTGTGAAATAATCTTATGAGATACTCTTGTTTTCTTCTTGCATCTTCATCGAGTGCCAAATAAACAGGAGTATCATTCAATACTATTGCTTGAAAGAGCTTAGATTCTGCTCGTAATGTTGATCCTAAGATTGGAATTGCATTGTTTCCAACAGTAACCGCATCAAAAGCACCTTCCACTATAACCACAGGCTCATCCCAGTCAATATAAAGTTCATTAAAAATAACATTTCTTCCAACAGGAGGATTGAGATATTTCATTTTATGACCAACATATGAGCGAGAAATAAAATAATTACAGTCTCCATTATTATTAAAAGATGGAATTATAATTCTGCCACCATATCTACCTTCTGGACAATATCCCATTTTCCACATAACGATGTCTTTCTTCTTAACTCCTCTCTCCCAAAGATACTGTAATGGCCTCTCGGATGTCTTAGGTAATCTTTTGTTACATAAAGATATGAATTCTGGGGGCAGATCAGTTGTTTGTTCTATCTCTTCATCGTTCATTTCCATAAACATTTTGTCAAACTCTGATAGGTCTAAGCGACCATCAAGTTCAAGCCATTTTTGCTTCTGTTGATAGGTTCCGAACTTGCGAACAAGCCGATAAATATTTTTACCTCTTGTATCACATACCCAGCATTTATATGCATTAACTCCAAAATTAACAGACATTTTCTTTTTATGGTGACCACAAAATGGACACTCAAATAAAAATTCATTTGATGATTGTCGATATCCTCCAAGAATATCTCGTATAATCCTTAGCTTCTCTTCCATGCTTCCTCCATGTCATTTATATAATATCACGGAGCTTAAAAGTTGTCAAGCATTTAGTTCAGAAAAACCAGCAAGTGCCACAACAATAGAGTCAGCTTTGTCATCTGTTCCAGGCTTAGGGTTGCCATGTCTTGTAAACTCCACAATAAAATCTTTCGGATACTCTTTCTGTACCCATTCAATGACTTTCTTTTTTGTATTCTCGCCTCGTTTGACTTTAATACCAACGAGTCCTCTGGCTTTATTTGCTGCTATTAAAATAGGGTTTTTTCCAAATACTGTGCGAACAGCAAAAGAGCACATACCATTAAATCTCTGAAGTTTGCTCATTGTCATGGCGGTTGTTTTGCCACCTCCAAACATTGAAAAGGGTTGCTCAATAAACACTTCTTTTATTTTATATTGTTTTTTTATAGTCTTTATAAAATCACAAAAAATTACCGCTCTGTCTTCTAGTTGTAGTGGTTTTAATTTCATAACATCACAACAAATAAGATTTTTATTATAATCTATAATACAGTATCCTATTTTACTTGTACTAACATCTAAACCTAATATCATATAAACTCCTTATATAGTATAACATAATAACGGAAAGTTGTCAAGAAAACTTTACTTTTTTTTACATTAAATGTCAAGTTTTAGTTTAAAAGTGTATTGTTTCTCTTCAGTTTTTCTGACTGGGGTAGCAACTTTAGCTATTCCAACAAGATTTTTATCTGCATCATACAGAGCCACTTTTGAAATATAAGTTGTCTTTGTAAAACCAGGCTCTTCATCAAGAAATTGAGAATACACAACATTTTTAATTTTTTTAGGCTGCTCAACAAACTGTAAAGATCCTGATGTAATTCCTTGAGTTTCAGAGGAATCAAGAAAAGTTGGATTATTAGAGTAATTAAGTTCTCCATACGGAGCTGTTGCAAGCATCGTAAGAGTTTGAGTGTGAGTTGTACCTTGATAATCTATTGCAAAAGATGCCGACAGGGTTGTTAATGCTGGTGTATTTCCATCATTGGCACCGTAATTGAAGTGTATCCACTTAGAAGGGCCATTTGCATCTGTTTGGATAGTTGTTGGATTGAGATCCCAAGATCCAGTTAATAACAAGAATCCCTCTCGATATAAAGCAACACCTGCAACAGAACCAGATCCTGTTGAACCCTGTGGTCCTACTTGGACTAATTCTCCATTAAGATTTTTATCTTGCAGTTCTCCAACTAAACTACCGGTAACATAATACTTTAAAGATATAGAGCCTTTTTTTATTTTTGAGCCATAAAAAATTGAAGGTATTGAAATCAGATTAATTGTTTGAGATGCTTTATCACCAAAACTTGAAGAGTGTCGGTAGTGTGGCGACAAGTAAGAATAGTGATCCAAAGTGTTTTTTAAAGCATTTATTCTAGATCTAGTTGAAGTACTGTAATAATCTCTCGATATACTTGCTGAAAGATTATAAGACCCTGTTGTTACCTCTCCAAATAAAAAAGAAGTGTTATATGTTGTCTTAGACACTGTTTTGAAAGTGTGTCGCTCGCCATCTTTTATCATAAAAGGATAGATTAAATTTCCACTTGGGCGATCAACATTATACTCATAAAGAGATATAAAGCCTTTTGGAACTCCAGTTATATTGTTTGTGTTTGCTCCAGATAAATGAGGCATATCGTTAATATAGATAGAGCCGCTTTGGGTATAAAATCTATATTGTGGATATGCTTCCACTGTGTTTGTGAATAGATCATCTTCGTCAAACTTGTAAAATGACATAGCAGCCTCCTAATAGTCGAGGCGTACTCTGATTGTGAACTCTGTGTCTGAAGATTTTTTAAGAGGCTCGCTAAGTTTAGCAGTAGCAAGGAGCTCATTATTATCGTTGTATAAGCCAACCGTTGTGATATAAGAAACAGGCAAATCAGAAGATTGAGTCTTGACACGAATCTTACTTCCTGAAAGATAAGTTGGGTTTGTTGAATAATTGTATTCATTGTGATTAATTCTACAGAAATAAACAGATGAATTCAACTCAACAGTATTATTGAATTGCAAATTATAAATTCTATTTCTAATTGCATCAGCAGTAGCCTCAACCGTTGAGGAGGTAACCATATTAAAGCCTTGATAACTCCCTTCTGAGGTCATTCTAGAGGTATCTGTGTTGGTAGTGTTGAGAACACCGCCAAATGCTGCATCCATGAACACAGACCCAGATATAACTGCGACACCAGCTTGATAAAACAAAAGTCCAACAGGAACACCGCCTGTTCCGTGACCAGCTAATTTTGTTGTGTCCATGATTGGAGTGCCTGCTGAATTGCCAAGACTAGCAGTGGCATATAAGATTCCATATTCTCCAACTGGTGAGTTCACGAAATAGCCGTCTGATCCACTAGCATCAGTCAGTCTTATGGTCTTAGTCATTACAGCACCATCTTGACTAAAGTCACTATTAACACCCAAGTCCAGTTGGAATGTTCCTTTCTTGATTTCATCCTTTGTTATCAATCTTGACATATTTAGGAAAAATACATTGTCAAGTTTTGTTCCACCAGCCAAGATATTTCCATCTTCGTCAAATCTTTGTATAGAACCAGTATGGTCGTAACCCATAAGAACTTGAGCCATTTGATTATAAACATTTAATTTTTTAGCTTTTTGGTTTGTCACAGATGCATATAAACTAGAATTAGCACTAACTCCAACCGCTATGTCAAAAATATGATTTGCAGAAGAACTAAGGTAAGGATAGTCATATACTGACTGGAACATGCCGTGAGCATAATTTTTAATATTATTATCAGAATATGTACCAGATACAATTGTACCTGTTAAGGGAATCGCTTCGTGAAGAAGTGTTCTTGTATTTGCGACATCCTTTCCGATGTCTAATGATTTGTAAAAACTTTCAGCCATTATTTTCTCTCTATGAAATTATTGATTTAACGAAACGAACAGGTATATTTATTGAATATCCTGTTTTCATTCCTGTGACCCTTACGATAGAGTCGATGTGTCTAACGGATTTCCCTTCCAAAGTCGAAAGGCCACCCAATTGTGTGAAAAGGAAAGTACTAGTATTCAGATCAACGGAAGATGCTATCTTAAAAGATAAAGTCGTTCCTCTTGGACCGGATATAGTTTGTGTCTGTGAATTACTGTCGTCTGTAATTTGTGTCACAAGACCAACATCAACTGTATATGATGCTATATTATCTTCATCAATGTAATCCTCTGGTACCAAATCACCATCTTTTGAAGCAATTTTCCCAAGACGATTATCAATTTGAATAATATAAGAATCTTCAACCAAATCTGGGTCTAAAGTTTGCTTTGGGGAGATTTCAGTAGAGTCAATACCTTGATCTAAGCGAATAAAATTGTCGCCCATCAATGATTCTCCAAAAACAACACCTTGAACTGGTTGTCCTGCATTGTAGCCAACTGCATATAGATTAGCATTATTTGTTGTCCCTTCGGTTTCTGCATCAACAGCTATCATAAACGATCCATCAACATGCATTTTTGTACTTGGGGACAATTGGTTTATTTTTATTGTAGGCAAATAAAGGAGATTCATAGAACTGTAAGAAATCAATTTTGACTTTACAGAGCCTGCATTGTCAGTAAATGCCTCTAATACTGGTGTTTGAAGAATTTCGATATCATAATATGCAGATCCGCTTGGATGTACTGCATTATAAAGTGTGTAATTTATCTCGTCATCTGCGAGAGCAAATTTTGTAATTTGGAAAGACCCATCTCCTTTTGATAGAAGTTGTCTTCCGTGATCTGTTAATACAGCATCTAAAATAATATCACCGCTGTTGTCTAGAAAGCCCATGTATTTCTCCTAATAATATTCATAGTAAATAGTTTGTCCTAAATATTGTCCTTGATTAAATTAAATTTTACATTTAAATCAATAATTTTACCAGTATCTTTAGATTTTACTCTTATTTTAAATTTTTTGCCCCAAAGCTTATCAGTAGCCGTTCCCAGTGTTAAGTCATTTATATTTTTCTTGAAAGTATCAAGTTCTTGTACAAAAGGATCTTGATCGTTGAACACTTCTTGTTGAAATGCTGGTTTTATTTGCAATAGCGATTTAAAGCTCTTATCGTCAAGCTGTTGTTCTTGTTGTAAGGATATGGTTCTTGACATTATCTTTGAACTCGATGCATCTTTGATAAGTTCAATCTCGTAAACAGGGGTGGGGTTGGATGGAACATTAATAAAGTTTTTTGCCCTAAACATGTAATAATACTTTTTATTTGGTAACAAATTGTGTTTAAAGACCACTGATGTGGAGCTTCTTTTATTCCTAACATCCAAGACCTTTGCATTTTCAAAATCTGCATATGACTTTGGCATCTCATCAAGACGAAAGACTTCAAATTTACCATCTTGAACTGAGTATTCAAAATTAACATTTCCGTCCTCGTCAGTTGGAATGTTTTGTATCAACAAAGCATCCTCTTCTGTTATCTGTATAAACGGTTCTTTTTTTGAAGAAGCCTTTAGGTCCAAATATATCTTTATATAATTTTTTGCATTAGATTCATTTAAAAATTCTACACACGGAGGGGTTGGGATTTTTGGCGAAACTTTGATAGAAGCAGAATCGTATTCAAGCAGTGACACTTTATATGAAGGAAAAGTAAAAAAATTAGCCTTTATGTTGTTTCTATTCTCAGTTACCCCAATGACTTGCGACTGAGTTCCATAAATAATTGTATGTGCTTTGAGTTCATATCTGTAAGTTGCATCTCTTTTAATTTGATAATCAAAATATTCTTTCCACTCTTCCTCAAACATCCAAAAAGTTTGTATGGGAGAAGTATCAGTATCAATAAATTTTTCTACTCTATAAATAACATGCTCATAAGGGCACTCCTCGTTATTGTACATCTGTCCAAAAGTTCTAAGTAAAGTTCTTTTTTTCTGTTCAAGGTAATTTATTAATAAAAACTTTTTAAAGTTATTGCTTATATGGCTTGAATTCTTCTTTTGTGTTGACAAAACAAGCTTGTTGGACTCATCAACTTGATATGAGCCATTGTTAATAATATTTAATGCATCTTGCAGAGATAATCTCGTTTCTTCGGTTGAATTATCAATTGAAAAGATAAAATCAGAAAAGTTGTTATCAGATAGAAATGCACTTAAAAATTCTTCTTGAAAATTAATTGTCTTAAGAAAAGGAGAAATAATTTTATGAGAGTTGTTTTCCTTGATTTGAATTCTATTGTAGTAGCAAAATTCGTCTAAAAACTTTTTTGAACGAACTTTTTGAAAATCTTTTCCAAATACAATGTTTCTCATCTTTAAAAGCATTGATTGTTCTCTAACATTCAGACTACCTTGTAAATCAGAAATATTATCAATAAACGATTTTGTTATCGCATTTGTGTTAAGACTTTTTAGGCTCTTAAATCTTTCATTTTGATCATTCTCGTTTTCGATATAATATAAAGGAAGCTCTAGTTCTTGAGCACCCAATACGGTTCTCTCGTATTCGTTTGAAGAATAATTAAAAAAATTATGCAAAGATAGATAATTCTCTATCGTTGTGTTGTGATATTGTTTCGTCCCATAAGTTTCTAAGATTGCCAGTAGATCTTCTCTTTGTCTGTTGTTCCTAGGAAAGAAAGTTATTTCCTCGTGCGAGGAATCATCATCAGTTACCTGTTTTGTTTCAAATCTAATCCCAAACTGTCTTATAAAAACAAGAAGTTCATTGGGGCTATAATTTTTTATGTTTATTTTTGACATTAGTAAGTTCCAGATGTTGAGGTACCAGAGCTCACTGAAACACCAAGGGGTGCAGGTGTTGTTCCGGTTTCAGCAGGTGCAGTTCCCACTGGGGTGGCTGCAGTTGCTGGTGCTTCGGTTGTTTGTTGTATATCAATAGTCACAGGGTAATTAGATTGCACAACAACATTGGAGTTTAAAAACTGATATGAAGTAATTGGGTCTTCATAAAGAGTCTCAGTCACAGTTGTCAGTTCTGGTGGTTTCTCAGATATGTCTCTATCAGACATAATAAAAACAGAATCTATCACAGAAACACTGCCCTCATCAGTAATTTTAAATTTGTTGTTTGTATAAGCCTCCAGAAAACAAAGCACTGGTTTTGTTGTTAGTTGAAAGTTTTCTAAACTCATAGATTTATATATTGGCTTGTTGAGAAGTATATTATCGTTTTTGTCATGCTCAAAACCATCTATGTAAATCAATTGCTGAACTTGAAAGTTGTTAAGTTCGTAATAGTTTTTTGTTTTAGGGTTAGCTAATAAATCCTCTTCAGCGGTAATGTAGTTTGTTTTTGTGGCATCTGTTTCACCTGCGATCACAGCCTTTAATTGCAGTGGAAGCTCAGATGCCTCTTGGGGAGTTAAATCTTTTGCTGCTGCTAAAGTTGCCACAAAAGTTCTATTATTTTGAAAGCCAGTAAAAGTATTGTCAAACTTTTCATTGACACCAGTGATTTCACTAGAAACATTGTAGGAGTCTGACACTTCTGAATATGTCACAAATTCTTGACCAGCTCCAATGATCTTAGACGATTCAATATAAGTTTCATTGGTTTCTTCAAACTCAGGATTATCCTCTTTCTTTTTTGTTTTTGGCTTAGATACTGTAATCCCAGCATTAGATATAGCAGACGATCTGTTGGTTTTTATTTTCCAAGCACCAGTTGTTCCTTGATTTGTTCTAATTCCTGTTTTTCTTATTCCAAAGGGGCTTTGTTGAGGAGCTCTTGCTCCAAGAGAATTGTTTACCTCTTCGTGAGATGATCTAGAATTACCTCTCATCCTTGTTCTCTTTCTTCCCTTAAATAAATCTTTTGGAGACCAATGGCGAGATCTTGACGAGCTTATGTTACTTAACCCAGAGCCCACTCCTGATGGTAAGTCAGGGCTATCCACTGACGGAGGGCCTTGGTAATGCTTGTCGATTTCTTCACTTGTCAAATCCTCTAGCTCTCTTTTGCTATAGACTTTCATCGATGGTCTGCTTTCCCCATTCATGTAAGCAAACCCAACTTCATTTGAGGAAGGAATAACAATCTTATCAAAAGTTTTTTCTATTCTAATAGTATTTGTTGTTTGATTTTTAGCTGATATACTGACTCTTTCTTTGTTATGAATTAGTCTTTCAGGGTTTTGATCTAAAAATCTTAAGAAAACCGTGTAAAGATTGTAATATTCTCTTTGAAACTCCTTTGCAGAGCTAATTGAAACAGATTTTTGTGCCAACATGTTTAAATATTTGAAAGATATACTCTGTTTTGTTAAATCTGATATTTCATAAACATATGAATAATATTTTACAAAAGAATCAACCAAAGACCTAGTGTTAATTCCAGCCAGTGCAAGATCTCTGTTTCTAGAGACATACCCAACATATGAATTAATTGTAGATAAGTCTTGCTTCATAGAGGATATTAGCTCTGAAAGAAACTTGTAGATTGGATCAGTGAACTGAAGTTCCATTTTATATTGGTATTCTCCTCTAGTTCCGGATGTCATCTCATAATCATTGAACTGGAAGGCTCTGATTTCTTGGCCGTAATCAAAAAACAACTCACTTATCATAGATATTTTTTTAAAATTTGCAACATCCTCTTTGAGTATTTGTGTTCTATTTCTTAAAACGACACCTGTTGGGGGAGTTGCTGGAAGCTCACTTTCAACCACATCGAACGATCCATTTCTCTCTAGTCTGGTCATGTTTCTTAAAGAGCCATTAATATCAAATGATTTTACTATATTTTTTCTAGAAAACACCTTTTGTGCGGTTCTTTTTCTGGTTCTTAATCGTAAAGACTGGTCGTATCCTTGTATTCTGATTCTTTGCAGTGTCAATATGTTTATTTTAAAATCATTCAATATTGTAGAGACAATATCTCTTGTTGCCCTGTTGAGAAAGGAGCCATATTTAGTATTGTCTCGAAGCAGAGTTTTGACATTTAACATAAACATTGCATTGATATCTGTGTCTGAATTGTACGATACAGATAAATCACTTATAAAGGTTTCTTGTCCAAAAGTTAAGCCTCCTTTTTTCCCTTGTAAGTTTCTAAAATCTTTTATTTTAGTGTTTGAAACAATTGTTCTTGTTAAATTTTCGTGAGGTGTTTCAGTGTGATATGATCCAATCATAAACTTGCCTTGATGAGAGTGAACCGGACCAGACCAGTAGTCACCGTTTTCTCTAGTAAAAACATTGGTATTAGTGACAATATTTTGATCACGAAACACATTTTCAGACTTCATTGGACCGTAGTAGCTTTGAGATATTGGAAAGCCAAATATTTCTAAAACTTGGGCTTTATCGACAAAGCAAAATGAATACAAACTTAGATTGCTTGTGCTTTTTTTAATTATTTTACTGAAAGACACTTCAAAAACTAAATTATCCTCTGTTTTTTGCTCAAAAGGCACCGATCTGGTCATTTTATCTTGCACAGAAACTGGGGATATTCTTCCGTTTGTCAAGTCCTCAATTTGATCATCATCAGTGGAAAATATTAAAGATATTCTTAATAACTGCTGTAGCTTTTCAGATGTGTCAAACCAAATAGACCCATCAGCCAAATCATGAACCCTAACTGTTACCTTTATTTCATTATTATTTTGATCATGATCATAGATCATAATATCTTTAATATATGCATTTGGTAAATTTTCAAATCCTACAAACTCAATAGACATTAGCAATCCTCCAAATCTTCTGGTCTGACACGAGAGCCATATATGTTAACATCAATAGCTTCCCTATCAGGACACTCAACTTCTAAATCTAAAAATATTTCTTTGGCCTTTAATCTTCTTAGCCCAGTACAGATATCTTCTTCAGGTATCTCTTTATCAACAGCAATGTTTAAGTAATATTCAACATACTCGCTTGTTATGTCTCCAGAATCTGGGGCAAATATACCTGTTTCTTCATCCATAAGCATATTGTTTTGCAACTCTTTATCTTGATTGTAAAACTTAAGCTTTCTATCTATTTCAATCTCATCTTGTTCATAAACATAAACTTCTATTTCATATGAATCTTTGTGAAAAAACCCATTTCTTTCAAATATATTTAACAACAACTGTTCTTCTTTAATATCAACATAGCTGCCATCGGGCTTTACAAGGGATGGGAGATCTCTATTGAACAAAAGACCTGTATCGGATATCTCTAATTTACTTTGGTCACCAGCCGACATAGTGTATTCTAATATCATTTCTAGCTGTGGTATTGGCTGGGTTGCAACAGTTGAGCCTGTTAAAGTATTGGAGGATGTTTCTATTTCCCCTAATAGAGTCGTGATATTCCAACCTGGGGATCTAGCCTCTGCTGTATTATTGGTCCCTATTTTTTGCTGTAAATATGTTACTTGTTCTACTTTACTATCATCATTTCTAACACTAGTATCCACACCTTTATAGTTTGTTTGGGGAGCCATATATATTGTTTCTGATAAAATGCGATCTTTTGTTTGCGAGTTGTTTTCTGAACTTCCGCCTTTAACGATATCGTATAAAATATCGTCATCTAGAAAAGCATAGTATACAGGCTTTAGTTTTCCTTGAGATAAAAGCTTTCTGCCATGAGGAGTTAGCTCAATTTTCAATACGTCTTCTTTTTTGTTAAAAAATGTCATGGTTTAGTCCTCATTATTCATAGCCGCCATCTTCGGGATCTCTTTTTCCATCTCCATCGTAGTCTGTGTTTGCTGCAAAACCTTGCTGTGTATCACCATCTGGATTGGTATACAAGTATTTTCCTCTTCCAAGTTCTCCCCTGGCTTTCATGGCTGCTCTTTCTGCTGCCTCATCAGGTGTTCGGCCAAATTCGTTGCGACTATTTCTTAATCCTTGGCGATTTCTTGAAACAACATCACCACGAGAACCGTCACCTAGAGCTATTGTAGCTGCTAGCTTTGCTCTGGCCACATTTTGGACTCTAACTCTTCCAAGTTCTTCATTTAAGCCGCCTCTGCCGCCGCCAAAACCTGTTTCGCCTCTACCTCTACCCCTGCCGCTAGAAACCCTATCACTAGTTTTTGCCTTAACTGTTTCACGAGGCTCTTCTCCTTCTTTCTCAAGTCTTTCAGCAAACTTAACTTCGGACTCAATTTTTGCCAACTCAACAAGAGAAAAGAAATCATATGGCCAATTAAATGAAACATCAACCTTAACACCCTCAGATGTGACCGTTGCTTCTGCTAACTCGTCAGATCTTCCAACGACTTTTGAATAGTAATTTATTCTTGCTCTTTTTTTGACTTTAAAAACCATCCACTTAACTCTGTCTGGGATTTCATTTCCAACTGCATTAATATCCAGCTTACCGTCCGGAGTTACAATCGCTCCCCCGCCCAATAGTTCATGAGACAACAACTCATGAGTGATCGAGGCTTCTGAGGTTTGAAACTCTCTACCTATCTTTGGGTATAGATTTTGCCATATGTTAGCTAAATCTTGTTTATCAAGAGTGTGTGTAAATTCAAAAATATACATCGCAAATGGATCAACTGATTCGTTAGATAAAAAATCCATAGATGGTGGAAACACATATCTTTTCATTCTTGTTATCATGCTTTTTATTGATTTACCAACTAATCTCTTTTCATCACCAGTGCCTTGAGCTCTCTGTATATCAATACGAGGAATACGGAAAAACTTTCTCTCTCCTTCCTCTTCTATAAATGGAACTGCTACAACAGCCTCGTATAATTTTTTTACAGGAGAAATCTCACCAAGGCGAACAGCCTCAGTAGAGAAGCCACATAAATCAGCTAGAGATTCGACAGTAGATGCATCTTGCCCAAGCCACTCTGTAATCCATGCCTTGGGCACACTATCAACTTGTAAAAATATACCTTTTGTTGGATCTTCTTCTACTCTGCCATACTGATGCCACATTCCACGCGGAACTGATTGAGAGGCTGCAGTCGGTAAAGTTATACTGTTAGAAGCAGACAAGTGATTAAAGTTTAGCATTGGTGTTTCAAATTTAGTTTGAATAACCCAGCGAGAGGGCGGATCATTTGTTTCAGTGACAACCGGAAGAGCATCAGCACCTCGCGCTAATTGTAAAACAGCATTTGTTTGAGATAAAAGATTAACTGAAGCTTCTAATCTCATCTGGTGACCGTGAGAATCTTCTTGAGCCGGACCACCATTAATCCAATGTCCTGTGTTTTCTTTTTTTGTAGTTGATGCATCGGCATATCTCCAATGTCTAATAACAGAGCCAGAAATTATTTCTGATATAGAGTACTTCCTGCTCTCCGTAGGAGTAAAAGTAATGTCAGCCCAGCCCTGCCCATAGTAATACGGTGGTGTATAAGCATAATTTTCCCCTTGTCTTGAAAGATCTGCAGTTTGAGCTGCTGTTGAAAGAGCAGCACGCAAAGGCGGTCCAAAAGCAGAAGGTCTGGAATACATAGTGAAACTCTCAATTGTCCCACTAGCATACTGTGGAGGAGTAAAGAAGCCTGAAGATCCTGAAACTTGAGGTGTTGTCGCTGTCTCTTTGCTTTTAAACATCTTAACTCTCATCATGTATTTTTTGCCCTTCTCAGCTTTACCAACATTCGGATTATTAGATGGCTTAGAACTAATGCTTGTGAAAGTTTTTCCTTTCATAAAAAATTCTGCTGTTTCTGCCAAAAAATTATGTGCCATAAGCTTATAAAGATTGTTACCATCACCAGACCAAGACACTGAGCCAGACATATTAGCAAAAGGATGGGGCTCATTTGAAAATATGGGAGTACCAGCGAGGTGCTTTTCTGGTTCAACTAAAGCTTCAAATGGAATTCTTCTATCAAATAAATTTGTTTTGGTTGCCACGAGATAATAATCGCCATCAGCTTTCGATACATAACTGTTGTCTTCTTTAATAACTCGGTCAATCAAAGGATAATCAACGGCAACACCAGATTTTATTGTGTTAAAGAATATTCCTGGAGCAAATGTTGGGGTTAACAGCAATTGATCGAGAGCAACAGATGTCTGGGCATCATTGAAGCCATTCAGTGATCCAGATTTGGCAATAAATGGAGAATAAGAGCTATAAAATTGTTCCGCTAACTGGACTGATCTCTGTGCCGGGTAAAAGCCGTCATATGGAAGAAGCTTTTTTATCGCCTTGCATTTAAGAGTCAAGGAGTTGGGAGGAGCAAAATCTTTGTGATCTTGCCTCACAAGCTCAAAGTGTTTCATAAACTCAGAAGTCGAATAAATCTTATAAAAGTTAGTCTTAGAAGAATCTGTTGTATTCGATAAAGCACCAGTCAAAGAAAAAATATTTGTTAATTCTTCACTAAAACCTTTTGATTGATAAGTCTCAACATGTTCGCTTATTCTAAATTCTGGTATGATTGAATAATCCTTTCCAAGCTGCCTAGGGCCTTGGATATAATTCTCGTATGTATCATAAAATGGATTTAGACCTGACTGAGACCCTGCTTCCCATGCTGCTTCACCACCAGGAACACCGGGGCCTGATTCAGAATCTCCGGCATAGCCACCATGCAGCAGGTTTCCCATTGATGTTCCAAAATTAATACCTTCGATTTTCATGCCATTTGGAGAAACAACTGAGGAGGAAAAAGTCTGAAGATGTTTTCTATTATATAGGGGAGCTGGTCTGACGAAAGTATCCATATTAGAAAAGCTTAAAAGACCATCAAAGTTAAAGGTTCCAATTGTATAGTTGTTCTGAAGAATCCCATAATCTCCATAAGAGGCAACATTGTTTTCGTCATAACCGTATTCAACTGACCATCTTGTTCCAGTAGTTGTTGGAGATCCCCAGTTGGAGTGAGCATCTAATACCCACATGCTCTGAGTGGTGGGAGAGCCAAAGCCATTGTCATCCTTTTCTTCAATCCTATCTATTCTAGCATCTCTCCATGGGAATGAGAATGTTGTTCTTTGTCTAACATAGTTTTTGTATTGATAAATACGAGGGGGATAAATACATTCACGATACTTGAAGAATTCAAATGTTTCAAATGGAGATCCATCTTGATTCAGAGCATCATTTAGGTAGAAATCTTTTATAATCTCATATTGTTTTGATCTTTGTAATCTTAAATTATTGTATTTGTTTATTTTTTCATTATTAAAAAATATTGTTTCGTTTCCATATGAAGCTTGAAGTTCAAATCTCTCTAAATCGCCACTGTCAACCAGTGCAGAACCACCAACGAGAAATGGCTTGTATCTAGAGGAAACTGGATTTTCTATAAAACTAAGAATAGAACCATATTTAGACCTAATAGTGTTATCACCTACTCTTCCGGATATGACCACCTCTGGTCCTGGTTCTTCGACATATGTAAAGACATTGTTCTTTATTTGCTTTCTTGTTAAAGGATTATGTGATATTCTTATCTGTTTAAAAGTTGGAAACCCATATGGGCCGTTTCTTTTGAGCATAAGAGCCGGGAAAAACGAAGCGGTGTTTGGGAGTTCGTGAGTGAAGAGGTAGTTCTTAAAGTGGCCGATTTCATAAAGGTTAAATATTTTTGAAGTACTTCCAATCGTGTTTTGTTCAACTATTTTAGAAAAATTATTTGTGATATCTTCTAATCCTGGAAGATTGGAATTTCCACCAGTTTGATTATCTGGGTCATACCCCACAGGCTCATAAATAAATGTGTTTAATCCAACAAAGTCTAAATAATAATTTGCCATTCTATACTCCAAAGATTTCTGAGGCTGTTGGGAAAGTTATTGCAGGAACAAAACCACTATCACCATTTATAATTACTGAGGAACTTAAAATTCCTGTCGGGTGGGCATAACCATACATTCTTTGCTTTCCACTTCCTATACTATAATTACTATTTAAAGAAGAAGTTACCCATGTGTATTGAAAGTCAGATCTTGGTATCGGAGAGTTAATATGAGCATTATCATGTCTTGTTATAAGAACAGGACTTGCTATTGTTGATGTATCGCTCGGTCTTCTGTTTTCATTCCGATGTTGCTTAAATAAAGATGGAAATAGACTTGTAAAGCTATTAAACAAAGAAACAGAGGTACTAGGATCAGTCATTCTGGAGTGTCTGACTGCTCTAGAGTCTGTCCCAAATTTACCACAATGTCTAGTCAAAAGTGCTTTGTACCCATCTCTTTGACCGATGTGGTTATTAACTCTAATTGTGGTTTCCTCGCCAGATCCACCAAAAGCATAGTAATATTCACTATCAACAACTCTTGTTTTTACATGGGTTCCACGAACTGAAAGATTACGATAGTTTAAATTGTTATAAACGGAATATTCTTGCGAGTAAGCATCTAGATACCCGAAACTCAAAGTGTCAATTGATCCTGGAGCTGAAAATCTAGAAGATATTATTGCTCTTGTTGTCGAAGCCGTGAAAGTTGTTGATATGTGCAAGTCCTTCTGCCTATTACTATTCTCGACACCAAATACATTTCCGACTGTCCCTGGGGTTGCACCAATTAAGCTTTGGTAATTTGTTGTTTGTGGAAGAATACTCTTTATAGAGGCCGGTATGTAATCACGAGAATCAGGGTTTTTTCTAAAATATAGATTGTTTTCTTGCTTTCCTGATCCGATACTTAATATTTCGTAGTTATGGCTGTAGTTTCCATGATTTATGCTCGCTGTTGTGGTTTGTATATTAGCAAGATTAAATGGTCTTTTTGCTCTTCCATCTCTATAATATACCGCAGATTTTCTTGCGGGATCTGGATATGGACCACCATAATCTGGCCCGGTTAAACCAAAAGCACCATCAGAGCTGCCATTACCACTTTCAACAATCAAAAGTCTCCAAGATTCTGGTCTTGTATATTGATTATGAAGATTGTTTCTTGTAGCTCTGCCACTATCATCATCTATAAGAGATTCATCGTATTTATTGATATTGACATGTCTAGCTTGATGACCACCTACCCACTGATGTGTAAACGGCCCTTGAAGTGGAATATCATTAGATATTGTTGTTGTGTCTGTGTGTACATTGGTAACAATCGTTCCTGCTCTATATCCACTATCAACTTTTCTATTATAGCCTGTTGTAACACTTCCAGATATTAGATTTAACGGTAAACGATGCTCGCCTTTCAATACATAATTATAAGTACCTTCGTCATTAAAAGGGTTTGTAAGAGGAGTTCCTGCACCTGCGAATCGACCATGAAAAACTTTAACATTAAATTTCTTTTTTGGGTTTGGTTCTTCTACATCATCGCATTCTTTCGGCAATTCAATCCCTTGGCCGGGCCCCACACCAATAACCAAAACATTTTTGGGGATACCAATAGATGTAACCGGTCCATGGCGGTGAAGAGCATTATAAACATAATCCCTATCTTTCTGAAGTGTATAGTTGATTCCTGGGTGTAATGTTTGCTTGATTGTTGATCCTATTTCATACGGCTTAGAAAATCTTCTAATTGCAAATGTAGAACCAGAATATATTGTTCTATCTTTATTGGCTAATGCTGGAGCAGTAGCATTATTATGATTAACTAACACTTGCCTTATGGTTTCTCTTTGTGCAATATCTTCTCTCTCTGCTCTCTGAAATTGCCATGTGCAGTTGTTGTTATCGCCACCCTCAATTGGAGCATGACCAAACTTCCACTTGTATTTTAGCTGACCAACACCTTGAGCACTTGCTTCTGTTGAAGTGTGGATTGATGTCAAAGGGAATTTATTGTGATACTTGTTTCTTTCAAACAAATGTGATTCAACAACATCCGATATACCTTTTGAGAATCTAACACTCGCAGGGAACATTTGAGATATCATATAAGACACTGAAGAGTCAATCCATTTAAAGTATTCACTAAACTTGTCAAAATCAGGATCTTCTTCTACATCTTCAAAAAATAACCTACGAACTTGATCAAGTTTCTTATATTTAAGCCTATATCTCTCGACTGCTTCGCCCATGAGGTTTGACATTTCTTGGGCTGTTGAAAGGTTTGTCATCATCTCCTCGGAGATAACTTGATACATACTTTTCTCTAGAGAATAGAAATTATCAGAGACATCCTCATCTTGAGAAAAATATTCTTCTTGTTCTCCTTTAATTGTCACACGATCAGAAGAATATGAGATTTCAGGCAATTCCTTCTTTGATGAATAAACAACTTCATTTGAAATAACATTTGTTGAAGATAGAGGGAATCCTCTACCAAGACCACGATGCTCTCTGCGAATAATGTTATCTATCCAGCCATATCTACTATCTGTTGAGCCACTAGATGCATCTGTAATTATAAATTTACCAGTGCCATCAGAAGTTGTTATATTATCAAAATTCCAATCAAGTGCCAACAATTCGTAGGATGGAACCTCATATTGTGTTAAATCTTTTCCAAATATTGTTGAGGGTCGGCTCGTTCTTCTGTTGCCTTTGCTTGTTACATCTTTGTTGTGCAGTTTCACTTCGTTGCTTGATATGTAATCATACCAAACATTAAATCTTCCAACTTTTACATCTGTTTTTTCTAATAAGCTACCTGTAAAGTTGGTTAAGTGAGCACCAGCATAAAATCTTTTTGGGTTGGACAAATAAGCTGTGCCTGTGCTATAATCTAAAGTCTCAGTCAATGTAAATTCATTTTTAACTGTATCAAATGCATGATTAACACCATAAAATTCTACTTGATATGAGCGGTTAGATGATGTTACTACATTTCCTGCAATTGGATAATCAACAGGTTTAATGCTCACAGCTAGATTCCATTGTTCATTAGAGTATATCTCTTTGTAAGTTGGAGATTCAAGCTTAACAGTCCCTGTTCGGTTTTTCAAAAGAAATCTTGCATTTGAAGAGTGCAATTCATCTCTAACAAGGTATACTTGAAAATTAGCTACATCCGATGATGCCCATGTATAGTCTCCTACGGTCTCAGTGGCTTGATGAAGCCCAAAAACAGACGAAGATTGGAAATTAGTGACAAAGTGACCAGGTTGAAATGGGCCAAGCTTTTTAGGTACAATAATTGAAATTTCACCAGTCAATGCATTGTATTGTTCCAGTTTCTTCGTAGAAGATCCTGAAATATATGTCAGTGAATGATTAACAGATGAAGTTTGAAATAATGATGCACTAAAATGTGTACTCTTGTTGAAGTCAACATATTTTTTGTTTACTGCTGAATGCTTAAAAGCATCAGAGAAATAATGAGTCCCTCTGTCTGTGTAAATGTTTAATTTTACAAGCTCGTCATCTACACCAAAACAACGAAGCATATTGCGAATAGAGCCCTCGGTTCCTTTGTGCTTATATATATCCTCAAGGTTATTATAGATATTTGTATAAATTTGATTCTTTAAGTCTGTTAGTTTTTCTTCAAACTGAACCTTGTTTAGATCTCTAGATCCAAAAGACTCTACAATGTTGGCATCACTAAATAAGTTTGGTACAACCAATCCTTTTTCTTCAAGCAAACGATCAGCGAATGGTAGAGGCTTATAGCTTGAGCTTGGATAAACTTTGTTTTTAAGAGTCGGCAGAGCTGTGATTTGAGCATGAAGAGTGTCAAAATAGCTTGCAATAATCTGGTAAAGATACTTTGTTGAGTTGCCTAAAGACGAATCCTCATCTCTAATCCATTGTGGAACTTTGTTGTAAAGCAGCCCAGTATTTTGACTATCGTGTTCAGAACCAGAAGCAACTAGTTCGGCTTTTAAGGCTGAAACATCAGTGTGTGTACTGTATATGATGGGATCTTTCTCTTCTGATCCTACCAATCCAGACTCAGTAAAAGCAGAGGAAGTGCTTCTTGCTCCTGCTGAATATCCAGTCCAAGATCCATTTACAAGTCGTCCGGAATAATCTAAAACCGTTGAATCAACAGATGATACACCTGTTATTCCTTCGTTAAATTTATAATAAACACCCAAGAATGTATTTGCATCATCGGTGTTTGTTCCGCCACCAACATGTCTATACCAGTTATTATATATCTCCTCTGATGTTCTTCTTGTTTTCCAAAATCTAAAATCATCTAAACTAGCACTAAGAGTACCTGCGAAGGCACCAGCGGTAGTTGCCCCTTGACTGGATGAGGGTGATGTTTGCAATGCCCCTATGTACCCATTCACTCTTCCGCCAATTTCGTTCATACCAACAGATCCTAAAGACTTACTCTCATTAAGATCTCCATCTACATATAGTCTAGAAGTTATACCCGAAGAAGCTGAGACAAAAGATAATGCGTAATGATGCCACGATGATAAAGACGAGGTTGTTACTGTGTTTGTTCCAATTGACTGCTCAAAGAACCCAACTGTACCAGACTGCATTGTTACAATAAAAGTATCCGAACCGTCTGCTTGTGCAGAAGATGTTAAGGCAATTGTAAATCGACCATAATTAACAGAAGAAGATATCTCTCCGTTCCAAAGGTCCAGAATTACCTCTTTTTCTGTCTTAGTTGTATCGAATTGGTCTTTTTTAAGCCAAAATTCAGTTGTTATACCTTGAGGAATATTCATTCTCAAGCTGCTCACTCTTTTTTTGTCAGAATCATAAACAATTGACTTGTCAAAAGTTTTTTGTAATGGATTTGAGTCCATGCCTTCTGCGACATGGATACCACCTCTCATGAATATGTATTCAGGTACAGGGTTTGATCCATATCCGTTTATTTTGCTTCCGCCAGATGCCGGTCCAGATATTTTTATGAAGCCGGTTGTTTTTGGATATCTTTGCTCAAAAATATATTTATCTAAGTAAGATGACGAAAGCTCAAACAATAGTTTTTCATTTTCAGAACCATCATATGGATAGTTGTCGTGAATTCTTTCAATTGAGTTTCTATAATACTCTTCTGCCGAACCAAATTTAGCAAAATTTGAGGCTGAAGCAAAATTAATAAAAGGATAAAATGTCTTATCTCTCTCTACTGTTGTTAATATGAAATCGTTTGACTCCACTTGCTTACTGCCTGTGGCGGCATTTTCAACTGTTTTTGTTTTGTTGTTAAATAAACTTTTAATACTCATCTTGTTCTACTCTGATTTTGAATATATAAGGCTGCTCTCTATATGAAGATACAGAGTCCTCGTAAAAGGATAGCTTCAAATCATAAGTATAGCCAGATTCCAACATTCCCATATCTAAATCAAAATAGTTTCCAGATACATCATATGAGAGCATTGTGGCATTATCTGAGCCTGTTCCATATGGTATCACAACCCTCTGATCAACAGATCTTACTATTTGATAAGATGCACTTTGGATCATTAAGTTTTCTGGTGTTGATTTGGCTACCGTATAAATGTTTGGAGACCAATTTTTTTCTCTAACATAAAGTCTAAATCTCTCTGTTTGGCCTTTTAAGTATTTCTTTTTAAGATTTGTAACATTCACAACATACTTTTGATTTGGGTTATGATTAACAAAGCCATGTCTTATAGGTTCAAAAGCAGACCCAGTACAAAATTCCTCTCCACCCGATATTGACCAAACATCAACAAGGTAAGGATATGTGGAATTAACTATACTTGATGTAGCCGCTATATTAACAAAATAAACACCTTTAGATTCACGAGTTGCTGAAATAGAAGTGATGGCCGAATTATTTGATGCTCGTAAGAACCCTCTTGGGCTTCCCTCTGGAACAGATCCTGAAGAATAATATAGTTTGAAAACTGGCTGAACAGATGCATCACCTGCCACATCAACAAGTCTTCCTCTGACATAATTGTATAGATACAACTTGTTAAGATTATCTTCTGCTGGAGCTGCGGAGCTACTTATGACAAAGTTACCCCTGTTGTCTCTTTTCGTAGAGTTCCACCTAGCCTCTAGGACAGGTCGATCAAAAAAGAATTCAGAATCTCTTGCAAAAAACTTCTTTGTATAGTATGATTTTACTGCTCCGTCTGGATTAGTTGCAGCATCATATGCTTCATACGATGAAGAGAGTCTAATTCCAAAACCATTGTTTTCTTTTGATCCTAAAACATTTCCACCACTGTTAACCCACTGCTCAACCAGTGTAGTTACATCTACCTCTAGATTTTCATTCCCAACTGGAAAAGATGCATCAAAAGAAGAACTAGTATCAGTGAAATAATCTCCACCAGCAGTAGCCCACTTACCATTTCCTCCGCCAAATTGCTTCACGATTGTAACTACACTATCTGACACAGCAGTCCCGGAGATGTCAGCAGCGGAATTACCAGCAGCTCCTGCTGCAGTTTGTGTTAAAGTGACGGTAGCACTTTCTGCTGAAGCCACAACATTCAAAGTTGTTGCTGTGTTTGCTGCATTTACAGCGGCGGCGATATTTGTTGCAAACTGATTGGCATTGCTATTGGCATTTGAAAAAGCTATTTTAGTGGCTGTTGAAGTAGATAAAGAATTGTCTATTTGAAAATTAACAGAATTACCAGAAGAATCTGCAACTGTTAAAACTCTAGTGTTTGCTTCCCCTGCGGTTTTGCTTAATGCTGTTACTGTTGCAGATGCAGAAACAAAATTATTATTTGCATTAATCCAGTTTGAACCTATATTATCATAAGTAACATCAGAATAGCCTTCCATGTCTAGACCATTTCCTTCTTGCCAAGATCCAGAAATCGCTTGGATTGTTAATTTATAATCACTTGGTAGTGTATGAGGGTGTTTTGCATTAAACATTTTAAGGTAAAAAGAAACACTACCAGAAGCTGGTATATTTCCTGCAGTTCTATCTGTTGCTATGTCTGATACCGGGAATTGTAATAAAATTCTTGAAAGCTCCGTACTAGTTGCACTCTCTTGTGCATATATGGAAAAAACCTCCAGTATATCAGAGCGGCCAGAGTTTGATCCGGTTCCACGAGTTGTTAAGTTTTCTTGAAATGCATTTGTGATTGTGTTGTCAGCATCTGCAAAGTATCTTTTTATTGCCATTATTTTGCTATCCCTTTAATATCTTCATCTGGAAATTTTAATTCTAGAATACAATTATCTGGTGTGTGGTAAAAAGTTCCATCTCTTGAGAGAATTTTATCCATATCCAAAGACACTCCAGAATAAGAGCCTCCGGATTTATTATTTACCTTTACTTTTCTCACATCGACAACTCCGTCAACACGATTTAGTATTTCATATACTCTTGTTATATATAAAGGCTCTGCAATATAGAGTTTATCTGCATATAAAGCCTTAACTTGGTCAATACACTCTCTTAGAACAGAATCTTGTGAGAATTTTTTATCTACCATAACTGTAAACTCAATCTTAAAGTTAACAATTTTAGGGTCAAAAATCTCTATCTGATCATTAAGAGACCTATATTGGTTTAGCCAATTTTTAATATTGTTTTTGGTTATACTGTTTGTTTGCGATAAGTTTCCATTATTATCTTGAGAAATCAAATATAATGCGAGCTTTCTGTTTGAAGATGATGGGTCATTAACGATATTAGCTCTTGTGACTGCACCAAACTGTGGCGGCATATTATAAACTAAAGATTCATAATCCTGCTTTGTAACAGCTCTGTTTTGAGTTGCAAAGTGTGATTTTGCTCTCTGCTTAAGCTCCTCAACTGATATGTCTACATTTATTGATGTGATTGGATTATCATTGTTGACTTCAAGCGAGTTTTCTACAAAGTTTCTTTGTGATGGAGTCAAAACCGTTATATCTTGATATATTAGTTCATTTGCATTGATAGTTGTTAATGAATTAGCAGGTATATTTGTCAATTCTGGTGAATTTGATCGATATATAATTTTTAATTCAGTATTTGAAGGTGCAATTCCAAGCTTATTTGTAGATATTAACTTTGCTGGATCAAAAGATTTTGAAGAAATATAATCTTTACCTTGCATCTTCAAAGCTACTCTAGTTGGATCTGTGATTCCAAGATCATCTACATCCTCAGAGCCAAATCCAAACTGAAGAAATGTGCCGGTATCGTCTTGTTCTAGTGTGAATCTTCTTGCAGTGGCAAAAGGCTTCAATATTGATCTAACTCCATCTGTAGCTGCATTCTGATTTGTTGTCTCTACGAAAACAACCTCTTGTGAAAGATTATCAACTTCGTAATACCTGTTGCCTTCTGAATCATATACGGAGATTATCTCAGAAATATTGGAAGGACCAACACGAACTTTCTTAAATCTTTCAAAAGTGTCATTCGTTAAATCCACTGTCGCTACATTCAACACACCAGACTGAACTTGTCCGTAGTTTCTAACTGCAAAATATGTTGTTGCACCTGTCGTAGAATTGAATCTTGCTGCAACAACATCAGAGGTTTCATCAGCAAAATCAACATCTTCTGTTAAGATAAAATTACCTCCACCTCCAGTAGCAAAATTTGCTCCTGCTTTTAAAATAGGAAGATATGTTGTATCTGGTGCTGTTCCATCAGTATTTGCAGGACACAAAATGAACAAAGAAACAGTTCCAAATGAAGAAGGGGTGCCGGCAAACTTATATCCTAAAGATCTTGCATGTTTGCGAACATTATCAAACTCCAGAGAGGTATCTAAAAAACTCTCATTTACATGATAATCTATGTAATAAGACAAGATGTCACCAGTATAAGCGACTGTATCTAATATCAAAGAGCCAAATGAGGCAGCGGAAAAGTCTCTATATCCGTCTGGGTAATATCTTTTTGCATATTGTACCAAATCCTCTTTGATGCTCTCAAAATCTCTACTGGTGTATTTTATGGCAACATTTTTATTTTTCGGCATTTGTAATCCTCTCAACTAAAATAAGTAGTTTTTGTTGCGAATTTAAAGTGTGCTGCTGTTAACTTCATTTATGGTCAACTCAAATATTGAGGATGCAGTATTATCGTTAACCGAATATTTCAAAACAATAGCTAAAGAATTGCTATCAGAAGATACATTAATTTGTAAATTTTGGACTGTTAAGTACGGCAAATATGTTGATATTTGGGAAAGTATGTTTTCTCTTAAAGGAGGTAAGCGAACTGTTCCATCGAGTATTGTTGAATCAAGTTCAAACAAATACTTTCTCAAGCCAACACCAAAGTTACTATCAAATAGTCTCTCTCCTGGGCTGGTCAACAGTGTCATTTTGAGGTTTTGATCAATAACCTTAGTCAGATCAGTAACTCCATATGTTGTATATGATCCTGTTTCCTCTTCTATTTCCAGCGGAAAAGCTGGAGCTATTACATATGCAGGCATATTATTTCCCCCTTGTAGTAAATAACTTACCAAAACTATTTTCACACTCGTTCCCATCTTTATCAAGTGGATTATCTGTTACCAATCTCTTTCTGATATCTGAAGAATAATTATTAAAATTTGTAAACCGCAAAGAATCAAGTAATTTTCTTTGAGCTTGCTGTACAAGATCATCGTTATTTTCCTCTTCGTTTGGTGGGTCTCTGTCATCATTTTTATAAAAAGATATAAAAAGTTTTCTTGCCTCTTTTCTTGAATCATTAAAGACTTTATCAATCCTATCTGGTGCTATGACATTTTCATCGTCACCAGCATCTCTCTCCCCTTCGTAGCCCAAAGATGGGAGAAAATTTAAATAAGAATATATTAGATAAATTGATGGAATCTTTTTTATTTGAATAACATTGTCAACCAGGTGCTTATAATCCTCAGCCTGAACGAGCTTGTCGATATAACATTTTAAGTCTTGATTGAGGTTGTCATTTGAGTCTAACAATTCGCCCATTTTTACATCTATAATGTCTTGTTCATAGGAACATATAGGGAAGGAGTAGCGACTTGATAAAAGAGATTTTTGGCCGCTTTCTGTCTGGAATGTTGCAGGGTTTAAGATATAACTCCTATACTTCTTAGCCAACATTTCATTATCATTCTCATCGTCAAGAGAATTGAAGGGATTATAGCCCTCTGGGGGAAGATAACACAAACGGACACCGTATTTCACACCAATAGATCCATCATACCCTTGCTCATCTTCTGTCAAGGTAGCATCGCCAAAATAATCTGAGATATTTTTATTTCTATCGTACAAAGAAGAATTTCTTTCAATGTATCTTTTAAATTCTGAAAGACTCATAATTCCTCTTGGGGGATCTAGGAACATCTCTGCTGTTCTTGTTTGTTTGGGCTCAGAAACAATATATTTCTCTAAGTAAAAACCACCTCTTTCTTTGATCTGCTCAAATCTTTTGTTGGACAAAACAGTGTTGTTTAGTGGGTGAACCATGGTTCTTCTTGCACAATCATTGATGTCGCCATATGGAAAATTACCAACACCGCCACCTATTGGCACTTCTGTATCGTAAACTCCTGCTTCGATTTGTTTACCAAGAAGCATATGAGAGCCTCCAATGAAAAATTTCCGGATATCGTAGATGTATGGCCTTGGAACTATCTCTTCTCTCATTTTTTTTGTATATATATCCATCTCTTCTTTTATAATATATTTAAGAAGTTTTTTCATCTCCACTACTACGGAATCCAAGGTGTATACTTTTGATGCAAGACGAGCTTGCTCCAAAGAAACCAATTCTGGATTTAAAACTGCACTTTCAAAAAAAGAAAGCAAATCGAAACCCTGTCCTTTTCCAGAGAGTATGGCACAACCACTTTCTACAACTCGCACCATTTCATCAACCCGGTCTTTGTAAATCACAACCTCTTCAGGAGACACCTTACTCGCCAAATCTTCCATAAATGATACAATTTTGTTTGTTTTTATTTTAAACAAGTCATCGTTTGTTATAGATATATGGTTTTCTTGTGCATTGTTGCATATCTCCAATATATCTTCTATCTCTTGATTGCTTTCCATTGTTTCATCACGGACTTTGCGCTGAACTATTTGAACTACTTGTTCTAAAAACAATAGTGCATAAACATACCCTTCATAGGTTGAGGAAAACACAGATTTTTCACTAACCAAATCATTATAGGTTTTTTCTGTGATATAGTTTAACAAAATATTGTCATAGTTCCTGTTAACTTTAAGATCAACATTTGAAAAAATTGAAAAAGATCGAATCAAAAAATCACTCAAGTGAACTCTTATGGTTGCTCTAACGATACCCTCTAAGGTAGCAAGTGTATCAGAATTAGCTATTTTATCAAAAGGCAGCTCATTTGTACATTCTGGGGCATATTGTAAAAGTTCATGATTTTGAATCTTTTGTTTGTTTTTGTCAATATCCTTAACGATGGTGTCTAACATTAAAAAATTAGAATTTTTTGGATCACACCCAGTAGGGTTTGGAACAATGCTTTTTGAAAATTGCAGCCAACCTCTGTGGTCTGCTTCAGCAATGTATATTTTTGGCTTCAGATATGTCCCTCCGTATTTAGCAGGGTCTAAAAAATGTACTCTCGGATTGTCCGTTTTACTTTTACCAAGAACCTTGTCTTCTTCTGTGAAGGAATCTTCGTAGGGATCCTCTCCATTTGGACCGACATACACTAAATCAGTTTCTTCTAGCACTGGTGTATCCTCATTTCCGTACAAAAACCCTTCAGAGGAAGCTCCATCTCTTCTAACAGTAAAGGTTTTTGGCAAATTATCATAAATGTCAGCATTAATCCCTTGAAAAATTCTATTACTTGTTATGGAAACACCACTAAATTCAGCCCACCTAGATCTAAGCATTCTTCTGAGAGATAAAGATCCAAAAGGTGCCTCAAAAGAAACTTGGGTTGGATTAGGCACATATTGATTTGGTACATCTAAAAAATTATCATTGACAAAATTAATATTGTTTTGTGGATCAGAAATTTCTATCTTTCCATTTGGGTCAAATGTATCGTTAATATCTATTCTACTCGTGTAATTGTCATTTCCTGTCTTATAGTTGCTATAAAACAACTTGTAATCTTGTCCTAATTGATATGAAGATTCATAGGAACCAATATAGTCTTTTAATTGCGAGCCAACTGTTTCTGGGAGTTGCATTGCATCACCATTGAGAAAAAAGTTCAAAACAGGACTTCTCTTTACTGCTAAGTGATAATTAAGAGTGTCATTTTTGTTGTTGGCTAAAATAAGACTCAATATACCCGGTGTATTTGGACCTAGGCCAAAAAAGCTGCTGAAGAAGTTTGCCTCGATTGTATCATCAATAAATGCCTTTTCTAATCTTTTAAATATTCCAGTAATCGCATTTGATATAGTCTGTTGTCTACTTTGAGGAAAATCAGAAAAAGTTGGAACTACTCCGGTGTTAGTTTTACAATCTGGATCTTTGGGATTGAAAGCTTCTTCTAGAGCATTTTCTAGAGCAGTGTCTGGGCCATTCAACAATATACCAACAGCATCAGAAAGATCACTTTTGATTTTCTCATCTTGTTTGTTAACAAACTCTCTTCCTAATTCTGGATCTGAAAATGCTGCTGTTCTTTCTTGGTCCCATAGATCTTTTTGTTCTTTTGTTAAACATATGCTTGTTTCAACAGGATAATCTGATAGCGGTATCTCTAAATCATCTTGGATATTCGATCTTTGTTCTGGTGTAAGGAAATTCCCCATTGTTTGAAAATATTCTGCTGTGGTATTTGCATCAGCAAAAACATCTTCAAATTGCGGCAATATATTTTTGACCAAAGTTGAAATGCTGTTCAGAAAACCCACATCGCCTTCGCCAACCATTGCTTGTTTTATTTCTCTTTGAGTCGAAGAAACTGATAACACTTTGGCTAAATCCTGGTATGCTTGAATACCTTTTCCATATGCATTACCAACACCCAAGACACCTTGGTTTAATTTATTTCTCTGATCGTTTGATTTGGGGTCTGGACACAAGACATCGGAGAGCACACCGTCCCAACCTTCATCTTGAAGAAGCAAATTTCTTGTTAGGTTTCCAGCTAACTTACAGAGATCTGTTTCGAGGAGCTGTATTGCCTTCATCATGAGAGTCATCATTACACGAGATGCAATCTCCCTCAAAGCTACATAGAAAGCTTCGGTAAGTTGCTCTACCCAATTAAAACTAAGAGGAATGTCTTGAAGTGTAGGCAAGGAAAATCTTGTTTTCTCAGTTCCACACGGATCAAAAGTCAAGGTTGAAAGAAATGATTCAATAGGGGGGTATATTAAGGGGTCGGACCCACATGTAAATCGTGAAACTAATTTTCCTAGCAGATCTGCCCCTGGGATGTTTTCTATTGCTCTTTGTAGCTCTCCTATTGTAGCAGTTTTCATTATCTCATCAATATATGCTTGAATTAATACTTTTTGTATGTTACCAACCGCTTTACCAAGGGTTCCTTCTTGTATTTCGTCACTTGGGGTGGTTTTTACAATTCGTGTTTTTTCTTTCTGTTTATCAACCATGGCTTGCTGTTCTTCTTCAGATAAATTGGAAAAGTTTTGGTACTGTGTGTCTTCTTTAGCAGTTTTATCTAATTTATACTTTTTTGTTGTAAGAATTTGTATGTCTTTGTTTAATGAGTCTATATCTTCTTTAAGTAGAGCTACAAATTGACTTGAAGGCACAAGAGGTCCATAACCGTCTTGATCAATAAATTGGTCATAAAAGGTGGCCATGTCTTCAGAAGAACGATATAAAGTTTGATTAATCTCTATTCTCGTTTCAAGTGACTCTATTATACCATTGAGTTCGGCGATAGTGTCTTGGTCATCTTGTATCTTTTTACGATTTTCTTGTGTGTTTGGTAAATTATTTCTAATTGCAGAAATATCACTATTTAAAGTGGCTATACTGGCTGTATCTTCTCTAATCCGTGCTCTGTCCTTTTCAATTTCTTCTTGGGCTTTTTCCATCTCATTAAGTTCTTTCCTCAATTTCATTTTGATATCTTCAAAAGTTGGGTCTTCAGTAACCTGATTGAGAGCTTCGGGCGATGTGCCCATGGCCCCCACGTCTTGGAGTGTTTCTATTTTTTTGTCGCGTTTTTTCTCCAAATCTTGAATTTGCTTTTTTAATGATGCAGAAGCCTCTACTCTTTCTTTTGCTTTCCCTTCTTTATCTTTAATGTCAGAGAGAGCTTGTCTATCGACTGCTGCACCAAGAGATCCACTTTGCCAGCCAGGTTCCCATGGAAATGGCATGCCTTTAAACTGCTTTTCAACTTCTTTTCTTATCGCCTCTTGTTTATTAGCCGGCAAGGTTTGTAAGATAATCTCCAAAGCTTCTTCTCCAACTGATGAAATAATCTGCTTTATCATTGCATAATATACCTCATCTAAAGTCAAAGATGCAGAAAGACATTTTATAGCAGCAGACATATTTGCTTGAAAATCACAAGGGTTCAATGATGCTATCAGCTCCGGTATCGCTTGCTTTGCAGACACAAGACCCTTTGCTATATCATTTCCTAATTTCTTAAAATCAATTCCTTTTGTAAAAAGTTTTTTAGCCCCTTTGACTCCGTTGTTAAAACCAGTTTGAACTGATGTTCCAAGTTTTTCAGCCTGATATGATCTTACATTGTATCTTTGCGATAGTTCATTAAGTAAGTTAACAGACTCTGGAGAGCCTGAGAAAAAATCTCTTATTTCGGCTCTCTGTGCAAGCATCTTTTCTTTTGATTTGCACTTATTTTTATTAAAACTATATTCAATTGCCTTAAAAAGATCCATCGCTTCATCTAAAATGAAATCACTCATAGAATTATAATCTATACAACTGTTGCTCTCAAACTTTTCTATGCTACCATAATTTATCGCAAGCTGAGGAAATGTGTTGCTAACTATAAAATCTAACCAAGGTGGAGTCTTATTGTTTTTTAAAGTTCTAGTAATATTGTCAATGTTTGATATATATCCCATCATCGTCTGATCTGTTTTTGAATATTCAATAAAGTCGTCAATCCCTTTTTTACACTCAATATAAGGACAATTCTTCTTTCTTGCTCTAACATTTTTAATAACAAATGGGTTTTCCGAATCCGTTTTATCAAACGATATTTCAACCTCAAATGCAATATTTTGAGATTTAGTTCCTGTGTTTAAAAACCCTTTCAAATCAAATCCATTTAAATCTAGAAGTTTATCAAGTTTATTAACAAATTTTGCTATTCTTTCTTCGGCATAAAATTTAATATAAAAAGGGTTACCTGATTCTTCAAAAAATAAATTTCCGTTTTGCTCTCTATAAAAATAAGACTGAAATACTTTAAAAGAATTCATAGCATGGATAAACATTTCAATACCGGGCATAAACTCTGGGGGCTTGATGACAATTTGATCAGCCGAAGTGTTAAGAGAGCCCAGATCAGGTGCTGGAGGAACCGCATCAAAACGATATGCCGGTATACCTACTAATACCACTAAAACTTTTTGTTTATCTGTCAAAAAAGTGTAATCCTGAACTCTTGCAACCAGCTCTAGTGCCCCAGTGTTTTTTATTTCTGGGTTTGCATCTAGAATATCATCATTTATCTCTATTGTTTCAAAAGGTTTTGGTACCCTCTCCTCTGTTAATAGTGTTTTTCTTATGACATATTGTTCATAATCTAGTCCAAAAATTCCTTTGCAGATTTCGCCTGGGTTCTGAGGTGGAGCTGCACACACAATGTCATCAGTTTCAAGTTTTCCGTAGAAACGAAGCATTTTGCGAACTGCAGGTCTAATATACGACTTCAATAGCACACCAAATCTATATGGAGAATCACTTATTTTTTTAAATATTCTACTACGAGGATCTGCCATGGAAAAAGACTCCCCATCATGAAAAATTTCCCCATCGATGTTAACAACAACCTTAACTTGATATTCACATCTTTTTTCATTGAGATACGGTTCGGTAGTTTGAGTCCAGTCTGGCTCGATATAGTCTTCATTGGGTATACAAGTTGGACATATTTTATCTGGCTCTGGGGGAGCAATTGGCTCCTCATAGCAAACATCTTGTTGTAGTTGTTTAAATTTTGATTCTGACATTTTTATCTCACGTTGTAAATACAGAGTCACTTAATATGTGCTCTTGCCCAGGTATTAAATCATTATCTAGGTAGTTTATTGTTTGGATTATAGAATTCAAAGACATCCCAATTGTTTCATTTATATTGGCAATGTTATCAAATGTAAATTTGGAAAAAGGAGGTGCTCCTGCTGTCATTACACTAATCGCTCCATTAATAGTTGCAAGTTGAGTATTTATCTCAAGTAATTGTCTGTACATCTTTCTATTGATTTTTTGTTGCCCTTTTAAATACTCAACAATTTTATTACCTTTAACCATCGGATGAAGCTCTTGGTTGCCAACTTGAAGCTCTATCACTTGGCCACGAAGTCTCTCTCCTATGGAGTTTGTCTCTCCAACATTTGAATCAAATCCTTCAAAATTTCCTCTACCAGCATATATCCTTACTTTTTCACGACCAATAATTCTTATTTGATCTGCTTTTGAGGCAACTGCTGATTTCATCTGACTCGTTGGGCCACCTGATGGTTTGAGTCCAAAATATTTATCAATATCCTCTGCTTTTTGAGTTATATATACTCTCGCTGCATCGGAATGAAACATTGGCCCAACGAACTCAACACCAGCCATTGGGTCTTTTTTTTCTTTTTTGTTGTTGGCAATAATTAGCTGTCCTCTACCGGCAACTAGGTCGATCATTCCACACTGTACTAATCCTTTTCCACCATTACCAGAAGTCCAAGAAGCATATCTATCTCTACCTAAAACAACAAATGCATTATGGTTTCCCTGTGATATTTTTTCACAAGGGGCTTTATCAAACTCAGGAATCCTCTCATCAATATTAGAACAGAAAGCAGAGCCTACACCAGCAGTAACCGCTTCTCTTGTAAATTGATTAGCTGTATTAGCTATATTTATGCTATTTTTTATAAAGTCTTTTGTTGACATCGCTTACCTCCAAATATCACTTATCTTAATCCATTGAATGTGCCAAGATTCTTCTACACCTTTTCCATCTCTAAAAGCAAATGGACTCTCAAATCCAAATCTAGGTGCATTATAAAGCATCCATTTATATGTTTCTGATTTGAACCCACTTACACCTCTAGAATCAGTGGTGTCAAAATCAAAAGCCAATCCCCATCCATGATTTGAAGTCCCAGGGGGTGCAGCCTCTCCTGGTTTACCTTCTTTTATTTTTCTATTTTTCATTGATATTTGCCTATCAAAAGTTCTATAAGAATCCACCAATCTAAGTTTTTTGCCAAATTTTTCTTTGAATGCCTGAGCTAATCTATCGAAATCCACTATAACATCTTTTAAGAATAAACCACCATAAGCGGATGCAACATTGCTCGATTGGCCAAACATCTCTTGTGGCAATAATCCATTTTTAAGCTTCTTTCCTTTTAGGTTGGATATTTTTCCATGATATGTTAACTCTTCGGGTTTGTGAGATTTCCCATCTGATGTTTTATTGTTTTTTATTTTTGAGTCTTCAATATATTTTTTCTCTTTTTGTCCGATTTGATCTAATACTCCAGAGCCTTCACCATCGGCTGGTGGTTCGTATGGTGCATAATCACCTTTTTTAAAGGCTTTCTGTGCAGAATCTGCTCCATTAGAAGTAATGCCTAAGCACTCCAAATTTATGCCTGGCGGGGCCTTTCTTGAATGTTTAGGGCGATATGTCAAACCTCTAAGTTTTCCACTAGACTGAGGCCCTTGTTTAAAAAAACACTCAACCACTTTAACATCAAAGGGTTGGCTATCCGGATCCATTTCTCCTCTTGGAAGAGAGATATCTGGATAAGCAACTGGGTGCATTGCTATAACTTGCCTTCTTTGATCCTCACATTCAAAATCACATGGCTCAGGTAATATAAAATCTGTTATACCCAATGGCCTTACCCTAACAGCTCTCAAGCCGTCAAAAGTCAAGTCACTGCCTAAATCTTCAGGCAATATAACGGCATCAAACACAGTCTGGCCTGCTAAAGAATTAAAGAAAACCTGCTCAACAGCTTTAAGGTTCATCTCTTTTTGAAAAGCATAGTAGGACTTTGCATCTTGTAATGCACTATGGAAAGCTGTAAAGAAGTTGAAGGCCATTAATCGTCCTCTTTTTTAATCATGGAATATATGTCTTCCATGTCACTCTCAGTCAACCCATCGTTTTTTTCATTTTTTGACATTAGTCCGGCTACTTTAACTAATTGTTCGTTAGACCTTTGAAGAGTCTCCACATATTTAGCTAAAATTACACCAATTTGCTGATGTCTTGCATCATCTTGTGCCACATACTTAATAGCATCATCGAGGAGTTCGCGTGTTATTCTACGATCCTCTCTGATGTTATCAACTGCTTCTTTTAAGTGATCATCTATTTTTTTACTCATGTATTAAATAGATTTGTTTATATTTTTGCATTATACCAATCGTCCCTGAACAATTTATATTTTTTGCGAAACTTGTTTAGCTGAGTTACTATTTGCTTGGTATTCATGCCGGTAATTTCACGAAGATAAAGATATATTGCTTTTTTATTAAATATCTCAATCTCTTCAACTGAATTTAAGACAATTCGGATTGCTTCATAAACTTTCTTCTCGCTATCATTCATGTCGTTTGTGCCCCAACCATCCATTTCAGCTTCCAAATGAGACCAAAACTCTTTCTTCTCTCTGTTTTTATGGTAAGGATTGTAATAAACTATTTGCTCAAAACTTAATTCCTTAAGTGCATCTTCGTAATCAACTTCTCTCTTTGCTCGTTTTGTTCTTTGTTTGACCTTGTGGATAAACCAGTTCTTTGTAATCACACTAAAATATGAAAAAGCTTTTGATCCCTTATTTGGGTCGTACTTTGCCAATATAGTGGTTAACCATATCTTACAATCATCCCTTAGCTCATCTATGTTTGGTAAGGTCGTGAACTTATAAGTAAACACAATCTTGTCAACCATTTCGCTAAAAGCTGGTTGTATTAGAGAGATATATAAATCTGTCTTTTCTTTTCTACAGTCTGAAGTCGTATATCTAACTATCGCGTCTTCGTGTACCTGCGTAAAATACATCCTTTTCGATGCTTTCCTTCTTCTCGCCATCAATTTGTTCCTCTTGGTTAGATGGTGTATCTATAGACTCTTCATCAAATGGCTCTAGGAAGAATTCACTATCTTCATAATCTTCCAATATATCTCTAATGGATCGTGTATGATCCATAAGATATTGCAATGTTTCATCTCCATAAAACATTTCCATTTCATAAACTGACTTTAAATGCACTCTGTAATTAGCAATAATATCAGACACTTCCCCAATATTTTCATAAACAAAAGATACTTTAGAAGTTACTTTACGAGAGTACCAAATCAAAATTGCATTAAGTGACAGTGATAATATCAAAACTATTGCTAAAATTATTGTTTTACTCATCGTACTTAATCCTTGTTTTCTTTTCTTCTTTTAAAATTCTTTTATTTTCTTCAATATATTCTTTAACTAAACTACCGGTTTTTTGTGATCCAGAGCTCTCCTTTCTCACAAAGTTAGTAAGTTGTGGGATTCGGGTTAAAACTCCTTGATTATCGCAAACTTCACAATCTTCAAGTCGTTCCGTCATCCCATGCCTTACCTCTATCTCACTATCACAAATAGAACATTTATAACAGTATTTTGGCATTATAATGGACCATCCAAGTTGACATCAGTTATAACAACAGATTTCTGTTTCTTGACTTCAACTTTTGGAGGGTTTATTATAACTAGCTGACCTGCATCATCAACTTGGACTTCAAAACCCTGAAGCATTGGGACAATATCTGTTTGCTCCATTAATGATTTTTGGAGAGCCATCATGATGGCTCCAATCGCTTGATTTGATAATTTATGATTCATTTTACATTACTCCTTTTTTTGTAACAGCACCTTCGATTTCGTACCAATCTAAAATCTCACGCACCTCTAAATTCTTTTCCCATGCGGCCTTCATCACCTTGGGATCAACCCCTAGAGACTCTGCCTTTCTTATTATAGCATTTATATCTTTCGGAAAACACTTGCCGCCGAAGCCCAATTGACCATCATGACCTGGTACTTCTAAATGTGAGTTTCCAATACGACCATCGCTCACAAACCCATTCATTGCATCGTTCCAATCTGCTCCGATTTTTGATGCAATCTGCTTCATTTCGTTCATAAAAGATATTTTAGTTGCAAAAAAGCAATTTGCCATATACTTTATAAGCTCTGCTGTTTCAAAGCTTGTTTTAATCATCTTTACATGTGGGAATCTTACTCTATAAAGATCTTCAACTATTTTTGTATGCTTTTCTTCTCCACCCAACACTACTCTTGCGGTATTAATAAAATCCAGCCTCGCTCTTCTCTCAGTTAAAAACTCAGGATTAAATACAAAAGAAAACTGTGGAAATAGTTCGCTCAAATCTCGTGTAGTTCCTGGTACTACAGTTGATTTTAAAACAAAAATCTTGTTTGAGCAGTCTATATTGGTTTGTCTTATTTCTTCCAAACATGACTTAATTATTTGTAAATCACACTCGCCATTTTCATGCATGGGTGTTGGCAAGCATAGAAAGATTAAATCAGTTTTTAGAACCAATTCTTCAAGATTATTGAGAGATTTTTGGGGGTTTTTGTCATGTATCAAGATATCTTTGGTGTGTAACACAAAACCGTGAACAATAGCTGATCCTACAAAACCATTGCCAATTATTCCTATTTTTTTCAACACTCACCTCTATCATAGTCATCTCTTAGTCTAACAATATCATCTTCGCCAAAATACTCGCCTAATTGTATTTCTATAAATATTAAATCTTTTTCTGATATGTTTCTAATTCTGTGCTTTGCCTTAACTGGTACATCAATTATATCACCCTTTTTTACTTGGTAATCAGTGTCTTCTAAAGTTAAGAGCCCTAGGCCCTGAACGACTACCCAGACTTCAGATCTTTTATAGTGATACTGATAACTGGGTGCTTGACCGGGCTTGATTATAATTTCTTTTACCTTACAATACTCTTTGTCCATGAGGTTTTCAAATGTTCCCCATGGTCGATCTTCTTTATAGTTCATAATATAAACCTCGCTATTGTTCAGCTTTTAAATACTACAAACAATATAACACACTATAGATAATTTGTCAAGTATTTTTTTAAAAAAATTAATATGATTTTCTTTTAATCTTTCAATATTTTGTATATGGCATGTTGCTCACTTAGACAGTCATCGCTCTCACTATATAATTCAACTTTAAAAAAATATTTTAAAGTCTTTATAAAAGGATGGTGCTTGTGATCATCTATAAAAATATAACTTCCATGCTTTAGAATATTGTTTAAATGCAAAAAAGCAAAGCTTCTACCATTACCATTCGGCCCATCTAGAACCACTATATCGTATTCATTTCTTAAATCATCTTCTTGGATGTTATAAAAGCAATTATTTTGTCTGGTGTGAGGTGGGTCTGTTCTTATGGTCATCATATTTTGATCATATTTTTTATTAATAAACATTGACGCATAATTTTTATTATCACACTCCACTAAATCTCGCATTTTTAAATTCAAGAAATCATAGTTTTCTGAGTGCTTAAAACACCATTTTAAATCGTTGTCATATGATTCTATCGTTAAATCTTTGACTTTGTTTTCTACAATATCGACAAAGAACTGTGTTGATATGCCAGATCCAAACTCTAGAATTGATAATTTTGATTTTTCGTGTTCTGTTATTATTTTATATAAATCATGAAAGCCTTTTTGGCTAATACCCCAACCATCATTTTTGTATTTTTCAATGTTCATTACCGATCTCCCATGTACATTTTTTTTGTAATGATTTTTCTCCTCTAAGATATCCCCTATTTTTTCCTTTCTCTCCAAGTAAAAAATGATTCAAAGTAGAGCCTATATCAATATATGTATTTTCTTTGTTGTATTCAAACAATTGATGAGCCAATATGTTTCCAAATGGTCCCGCGCAGAATAAAAATAAACTATCTTTTATATTTTCTTTAGATATATATTCCTTTATTTTTTCTATGACCTGTGTGTCATCAACCCATGCATTTTTACCAATTTGGAAGTGCTTAGATACCTTAAATGGCAATTTTTCTAAATTAGAGTTTGAATTAGATACTAATATAACATCATAATTTGAATATAAAGGTACCATGTTTTCTATATAATGTTCATGATTTCCATTCACAAATACATTCGCAAATGTTAAGTTTTTATTTTGCTGCTTTGATTGCTGTTTCATCCAAGGATGCATGACTCCCCAAGAACCACAACACGGACAACAAATTCCAACAAAATAATTGTCATCTTTAAACTGAAACGACTTGATCATTTGGTCTCTATGAAACTGGTTTTCATTAGGTACAAACCAAAATTCACCATTGTTTATCGGCTTGTTTGTCAAAATGTGCAACTCGCCATCGGCATACTTAGAAAATGCAAATCTTTCTTTTTTCTTAACTTTATCAATAATCAACTCAAGGTCTCCCCTGAAGCTTCTATAATTGTCATCAAACATATTTTACCTCTTATATTGTGTGTCTCTAAATATTAGATTTTTTCTCCAAAGTTCTTTGTTTTTTATTTCAAAGCAGGATGTTATATTCAGAGTATCTGCTCCCCAAGGAAACTTAAAAAAATTGTTAATATCAAATTCCGTGACTTTACCAGCAACAGGGAAGTCAGTTTGTTTAGCAAAGTCTATTTTTTTGTTTTTATAATCTACTACTAGCTTATCATCTGTATCGTAAAGTTCAAAGACAGAGGTTGGTGGGTAAAAATTTGTCTGTATGTCTGAAAAAAAAGAATCGGCATTGGCTTTAATTTCTTCTCTAGGGATTTCTTTTGGGACTATAATTGTTTTTTCTTTAGAGAACAAGGAAGACCATAAATCTTTATTTTTCTCAGTTCTTTTGTGATCATTTCCCCACATTACAGAATCTCCATAATACAACACTTGAAAGTTTCCGGGAAGCTCTTTCAGATCAACAATCCAATTATTCAAAAAACTGTTTTTTTGTCGAGAAAAATAAATAAAACTTGCAAACGGAACTGTGATTTTTGGATTAAAAACTTTACCGTAATCCTCAAACATTCTAATATGTTCTTGCTTTGCCGCTTGTAGACCATTATGATCATCTTTATTTGCATAATAACCAGCCAAAGAAAACTGCATAAAATAGACATCTATGTCTTTGTAGTTTGACTTTATCGCCATACACTGCTGTTGTGTTAACTTACAATCATTTTGATTTAAAATTATCTTATCGTGTGTTTTTAAAACATAAGCAGAATCATGGCCTGTGGGAAAATTAGAAATGCAGAAATTTGGAGAAATTTTATACTCTTTATTAGGAGGAATCTCAGCGACAATATATCCCAATTTTATAAGATTATTTTTGACATTTTTATTTTTTCTTTTTGGTATTATAATCTTTATATCATTTTTGCATGATTGTTTAATTTTTTTTAAGGTTGCCCAATGTAAATGGTCTGGGTGCTCGTGAGTTATGGCTATAAAAGACAAAAGAGATAAATCCAAATTATTTATTTCTGTTTCCTCAAGTAAACTCCAAGAATTATTAAACACTGAACCGGTGAACCACGGATCAAACATCACCATTTCATTATTTGAGGTCACAGAAAAACAAGCATGATTTATAAATTTAATATCAGTCATCTTTTACTATTTTCCATCCATTTAAAACAGCATTTTTAACACAAGCATCTCTCTGTGCATAAAACACATGATGATTTCTTGCTCTAGATGTTGCTTTTTCATCTACACCCATCTCATATCCCTTAAGGGAGCTGAACATTTCTTTATTGTTGTTCGGGTGCGGAGGACAGTATGTTTTAATGCCACCGTATTTCTGAGCACAGTAAGAAAACTGAATATCTTCTCCGTTTTCCCAAGTAAACGGTTTCTCCATCCACAAGAACCTCAACCACTCTCTCTTAAAAAACCAAGCATGACCAACAAGATCAACTTCAACAACCTCTTCGTTCTGGGAAGACCAGCCATACCTAGTGTGACCATAATATCGATCTCCCGGCAAAACAACACCGGCACCACCCAATATACCCTCGTGAGTCTTCATGGTACTTAAACAATTCTCAAGCCACATATTACCAGGTATAGTATCATCATCAAACATAGCTATATATTTATTGTTTGATAGCAAGGCACCGGCAAATCTACCATAAAATTTCCAATTATAATCATTTTTAATCACTCTATCGCAATCAAATTTTGAAAAATCAATATCTTTGTTGTCCTCATGATAATTTACCCATATCCAAATCTCATCTGGCTTAATAGTTTGGTTTTTTAGTGATCTTATTTGCTCTTCAAGATATTCTGGTCTTCTGTAACAATTTAAAATAGCAGTCACTGTTTCATTCTGTAGTAGATTGTAAAAAGTTTCGACAGCATTATCAACTTTTTTTCTTATTTCTTTTATTAGTTCAATTCCATTTTTAGAGAACCATGGTTCATATGAAGCTCCAATTAGTTTATTAACAGTCATAATATTGCATCCTAACATTTTTGCTTCAACGACAATACGAGATAATGTTTCCAAAACTTGAGGAATAAAAATAAATGTTTTATATTTTGATATTTCTTTAAGTAATTCTTTTTCTGGTAGTGGACCTATTAAATCATAATCCATGGCTTCTCTTTTGCAATAAGAAACAGCATTTTTGGTGCCTTTTATTCGGTTATTGGAGTTTATGATAAAATTATTTTTTGTTTTTTCAATATTTGATATTGTTTCTATAAAATTTAATTTTTCTTTTGACCACAAAGAACAACCTATGCTAATAACATTATCGATTTTAAGTGATTTTTCTAAAATCGTTTTGCATATTTCACTTAAAACAACAACTTTATGAGCTTTTTTATAAAATTCAACATTTACAAGCTCTGATTCTGGTGGTTCAAAACTAGGAAAAACACTAGGGTTTCTAGATCTTAAATATTTGTGATCATGTTCGTATATAATATATTTTTTTATCATAATCATATTCTTATGTCTTTCAGACATATTTACAAAATTAGAAACGATGAAGACATCATTTGTGATAATATCTTCATCGCTTAAATTATGACATTTTATTTTTTTAACTACTACACCTTTGTCTGATAATCTGGAAATTAAAACAGAGTCATTTACTTCGGCTCCACCAATCAAATCGTCCTTAAAAAAATCTGCTATAAAAACAATTTTCATTAAGAAAGTTCCACATTATTTAAGATGGTTTGCCACTCCAGTTCTTCTTGTGTACGAGCATCTATCTCGTTACAAAACCTTTCAAATAAAACTTCATCGGAAAACTTCTCATCTACTAAAGGCTTTAGTTCCATGGCTTGCTTTTTCATTTCATCATTTTCTTTGTAAGCTTTTCTTAAAGCCATCTTAAACGATCCTTGATCAGCATAAGCCCACATTGACTCTTTTTCAATTACACCTGGCCATACTGCTTCAGCTTGAACTGGTCTCATGGAATATTCTACTTCATTAAAATAATTTTTACCATCATGATGTAAGAAATCAAGCTGCCCAGACCAACCAATTGTAGTTACTGGTAATCCTTCTCTTGCTGCCTCATATAGAGGGAGACCAAAACCTTCACCATGAGCAATATTAACAAAGTTTTTAATCTTTTCATGTTGATATAACCATGTCATTTGGCCATTTGATAGATCTCCATGGAGAAGATATACAGAGCATTTACGATCTGGATATGGACTTAATATTTGTTTAACTCTTTTCTTAAGATATGACCAATCCATGATTGAATTCGCTGCTATGTTAGTCTTAACAACCAATCCAACCTCTTGGTCTATAAACTCTTCAACAAACCATTTTAATGTATTGTCAAAATTTTTACGAGCAGAAATCTGTGATATTGCTAAGAAATTAAAATCATGTTTAAGTTCAACATTATGAATTGGCTCAGGCTCAGATCTCTCTGTGTTTTCCCAAACAACTGAGACCGGCTTTTCTACTTTATAGTCCATTTTTTGACCAGTTTGGTCATTTGTTGCTTCGGCTACGGTATCAACAATAGAACTTTTTGCATGATTAGAAACAACCAATACTTTTTCCATGTCGTTACACTTAACAAGCCACCCTGGGGCACACTTGTTGGTTTCTATTCCGGCAGTGAACCCGATGTTAACTGGAGCTATCTTTTCAAACTCATTTGGAATGGTGATCTGTAGAGATATATCCACTTGTAGTTGGCCTCTTTGAGCCAAAATCTGGGTTAATGTAATTCTTTCATCCATCCAATTACGAAGTTCGGAATCTTTCCAAACCCAACCTGTTTTTCCCCAATTAACTGGTAAAATAAATACTTCAAACCTATCTTCTTGGGATTTTAATGCCCTTAAGGCAAACCTAGCTTGTTCTCCATAACCTGATTGTGAAAGAACAGGGCCTCTAACTAAAATTTTCTTTTTCATGCAATCTCCTCAAAACGAATACCATTATAATTTTTTCTTGTTTCCCAAGAACCATTTTTTTCCACTATATTATCCATAAAACTTACCCATGTTTCTTCAAACTTCTTGAAGCTATAGTTTTCTTGAACATGCTGAAATCCAAGCATACCCATTTTTTGTCTTTCCTCTGAGGATATGTGATATATTTTAGATAATGCAGATAAAAACTGTGCTTTATCAATTCTATCTTCATAAATATAAGGAACATCTTGGGACCCAATGATGGCTTTAGAGGAGGGGAGGAGGCCAATGCCAAACCAATCTTTTCCGTTAGTAACTTGCTCTTGAAGACCACCTGTCATATTTACGATAATAGGGGTTCCGCATGACAAGGATTCCAAGGTTGCGAGGCCAAAGCCTTCTGCATCTGAAATATTAATTGTGCAGTCTACCATGTTATACATGGCAGCTAAATGTTCGGGGGGTACTTTTTGGTTTGACAACAGAACTTGTCTGTCATTGAGCCCAAGATGCTCAACAATGTGTACCAGATCTTGACCATGAGGGTCTTTTGGGTCTGTGTGCATGATAAGTTGTGCTTTATCGTGAAGATCATTTTTATCAAGCCACTCTTTGAACCAATAAATCAGTGTTCCTGAGTGTTTTCTTCTAGCATTTCTGTTATTCCAGAAGAAAATAACCTTGTCATGATCAGATTCTGGTAGTGAATTCTTACGAAATTCTTTTTTCTGCCCTGGAGCTAATGGTTTAAAAACCTGAGAGTCCACAGCATGAGGGATGTATTTCCTTTCAACCTCTGGAGCTGCTTCTGCAACAATATTATCAGTTACTTTTGAAATTGTAGCTACAGCATCATTTGAGAGATAATAATTTCTGTTATACATTGGTACAGGATAGTTGTCCCATACATGATAATAAACCATCGGCAGTAATGGTCTTATCTCATTTTCCATCTGCCATAGCCATCCCCAAAATCTTGGATCAGTCATAAACCACAAAATGTCCGGCTTCTCTGTACGGAGAACCGAACGAATCATCTCTGGTGATCCATAGCCATCTACTGGGACAATCTTCCAATCTTCACCGTAAGGATCAATTAATTGGGGTGTGTAATCATTGTGCTTAATGGCTCCCCCTAAAGACACAATGGAATACCGTCCGGTGTTGAGAAGAGCTTCGCACATATATTTTGTTTGAGTCCCAACACCAGACGGAGACAGGGGGTGGTCTGATAATGTTAATATTTTAATTTTCTTATTCAAGGTGTACCTCTTGTTGTTATTTATAGTATAACACGGTACTCTAAACTTGTCAAGTATTTTTTTTATTTTTATTTACAAAATTCTGTTTTGTAAAATTCACAGCCTCTGCAGGATCTTCTGTCTTTCACATGGTTCCCTTTAGAAATATGAATTAAGGCAGTTGTGAGTAGTTTTGTTGCATTTTCAACTTTGCGAGGACCGGAGGTAACTCTGAATATCTCAACATTATTTTTTTTCGCTGTTCTCTTCAAGAGAGCAAAGTGAGTTTCAACTAGCTTTGGATCAACTTCATACTTCTCACACCAAAATTTTTTATATAAAGTAAGCTGATATGTAATGAACTTATCTGATTTCTTTTTAGCATCCCAGCCCCATGAACATGTCTTCCAATCAATAATGTGAAACTTTCCATCTTCTGTCCTAATTACGAGATCTATAAAGCCTTTAAACTTGTAGGGCACCTCTCCATCCTTGATGTTTTGATAGAGCTGTTCTTCAACCGAAAATACCTCATATTCACCAAAGATTTTAGTAAGTTCGGGCATAATCAAAGGGTGAATTTGTTTTGCTTGTTCTCGCATCTCGGAAATTAATTTATTTTCTTCTTTGCCAATTGATACAAGTTCTTTTTCAAATGCAAGATTAAAAAAGTCCTCTGGGTCTTCGACTCTATCAAAGACAAGATTTTCACATAAAAAATGAAGTGCTCTACCAAAAGCTGTAAATTCATTTCCAATAAACTTCTTAACCCTATCTACATAAGAAAGTTTTCTTTTATATGGACACTCGGCCCAAGTTTTTAATTCTGAATAAGATATATGCATTAGTCCTCCATTTTATACAATAATTTTATTTTCTCAAAAAGAACAGGGCAAGTCTGCTTAAGATCTTTTTGGTTACCCATAACATACTCTTCAAATCCTTTTGCAAAATATTCTCTAATAGAAGTTGCAGCATAGGGTGATGGGAAAAGACCTCCAGTTATAAAATTCCACATCACATCGTAGGTTACAGTTTTGTAAAAATAATCATCAATATCACTAGAATAATCAACTTTATATTGAATTTGCTCTGGTGGATCATAGTCATGATGAAAGAGTTCATGAAACAGTCTTTTTCTTTTGCCAAGAAATTCTCTTTCTATTCTTCCATCATCATAGATCAAATGACCATATATTTCTTCTAGAGAATGAGCAAGCTCGTGAATGATGTCATCTATTATATCTTTATCATCTTCTTGTTTATTTGTCAAATAAATCGCACCATCCATATACAGAGCATTCACTTCCCTATCACTAAGATATGAAAACTGTCCGATATAAATCATATCAACACCACGAAAAAGATTTATTGGCACCCTGCTCTTAATATACCTAAGAACAAAATCCATATCAATATCTTCTGGTAGCGGGTCTTTTATAAAAATTTCCATGTCATACAAACTATATTTATCCTTTAATTTTTTTGATCTATTTATTGATTCATTTAACCATCTCATTGATAACTCCAATTATAATATATTATAACAGATATACAATTGATTGTCAAATAAAAAGATATAATTAGTCTATAAAACCTTTGATGCCAAGGTTGCTATTTTAGATCTCTCACCTTTTCTAAAAGTTATGTGGCCAGACAATTCAGCTTTCTTGAACTTTTCAATGGCATAAGTTAATCCATTAGATGTTTCGTTGGTATAAATGTTATCTATTTGTTCTATATCACCGGTTAAAATAATTTTTGTGTTCTCTCCAACACGAGTGATAATTGTTTTAACTTCATGGGCGGTAAGGTTTTGTGCCTCATCTATTATTATAAAAGCATTTGAAATTGATCGACCTCTTATGTAGGTCAGAGCTTCAACCTCAATTAGTCCCTTCTCAAAATAAGATTTGATCTGTGCTTTGTTTCCAAGGACCAATTCAAGGTTATCATGAATTGGCATAAGCCATGGCAACATTTTCTCTTCCATTGTTCCTGGTAAGAAACCAATATCCTTCCCCATAGGTTGCACAGGACGAGATACAACGATTTTCTTATATTTTCTCTCAGCAATACCTAAGCACTGTTCGAGACCTGCAGCTATTGCCATAAGGGTTTTACCAGAACCAGCCCTACCGATCAAAGACACCAAGGGGATGTCATCGTCAAACAGTAAATCATAGGCAAATGTCTGTTCTTTATTGCGAGGAACGATTCCCCAAGACTTAGAGTAGTCCTTAACATTGATTCTTTTTAAAGGGCTTTTGAACTCGGAAAATCGACAAATGGCAGACTTTTTTGGATTGCTTGATGAAATAAGAAGAAGAAATTGGTTTGGATATAATTTCTCTTTTACTGCTGATTCCTCAAGGAACATTTCCTTTCCTTCATAAAACTGCTCAATAAATTCATCGTCAACCAAGACCTCAGCATAACCTTCATATACTTTATCTTTATTTTCAACTATTGAATTTGTTTCATAATCTTCTGCTAACAACCCAAGAGAATCAGCAATAACCCTCATGTTAACATCACGAGAAACCACAATAACTTTTCGTTTTTCATTTTGTAAATTTTCATGAAAAGCAACGGAAAGGATTTGGTGATCTGGTATATTAAAATCAAGATCTTTTGGAAGATCAGAGGATTCTTTCGCAACCCTTAAAATACCCATGCCTTTTCCAAGACGAAGACCCTTTGAAAGAGAGCCTTTTGCCCGAAGAGCATCAAGGTGTTTTATTATAAGGCGAGCATTGAATCCAACGGAATCTTGTCGTTTCTTGTGCTTATCAATCTCTTCAAGAACTTTTATTGGTAATACAATATCATTATTCTTGAAACGAAACAGTGCATTTGCATCACTAAGGAATACACTTGTATCTATAACATATGTTTTTTTAGCCATTTAATTTCCTTTTTGTAGCATCTCGTTGATTAAAGAATCTATCACTTTTATTGCCTGCTCTTTTTGCACAGCTATTGAGGGTGCTGGTTTTGGTTCGGACTTTTTAAATTTTTTAAAACCAGCCCAGCTCTTAAACTGTTCACCTATTTTAGAGTCAGATATTTTTCTTAAAGCCATCATCAAATCATTTTTATATTGTTCATTTTTTGATATAAATTCTTTTATAAACTCTATTTCTTGATCATTTAACATGATCTGTTCTTCATTTATCTCAAGCTTAGAAGATAAAAATTCTTTAAGCTTATTTATAGCCATTATCTCACGATCATTTAGGCCATATTTCTTCCAACTTGGCTCTCCAGATTTAGCTTGTTTTTTAGAAAAGTATTCTATTATTTTTAGATCAACCATGGAGAAAATTAAATCAGAAAAATCTTTTTTTTGATCAAACCAAGTAGTTGGTTTATTCGTCTTTATGTAATTTTGATACCACTCACTCTGATCCTTTGGAATTTTACTTTTAATTTTTGATTTTTGTTTATCGGTTAATTTTTCTAATACATTTGTTCTGGATTCCCTAAATATCTCTGTGCCATCTTGGGTTCTTTGTGGTCTAAGAGCCGATTTGGACTTGAATTTAGGATTATCACGATCTCCAATTAGATCATCTTCTTGTAAAACCTCAAAAACTGCTTGACTAAATGCATCAATGTAATCATTCTGCTCAGGACCATACTCCTCTTTGTAATCACCAACTGACTTTTGAAGTGAAGGAATTAAAGAAGCTAAATCAGTTAACATTGCTGTTTCATCGCTGCCGTCTAACTCTTGATATATCATCTCTGTGGCTTCCAGTACCTCTTCTACAGAAACCTTTGTCTTTGTTTCGTCATCAAGCTGTTCATGGGTTTCAGATGCAATTTTCTGTATAACTTCGGTTGGATCGTCCAGATCTGTTGCAGCTTCTTTCTTTAGTTCGTCTTTAATGTTTGTTAAAGTTTCGTCATCCAATTCTACCATAGCAACCAAGGGTCTTTCTTCGGAATAAGCCTCTGATTCTTTGTCAATTTTATAGTCTTTAAATTGAGATGAAGCATTTTCTCCAAATATACTTTGAATTTGACCAGAAAAATCCTTTAATGCTTCGATGGCATTAGCTGCTGTATTTCTTCCACCTCTACCTTGTGATAATTCCAAAATGTCTCTTATTGCATTCTTGACTTCATCAATTGCAAAATCATATTTGCTACTATATTCGTTAAAATTGGTAGTTTTTGCACCAAAAGGATTAACTGTTGGAAAGTACCCTGTGATGCTCATTAAGGCATCATATGCATCTTTTACATTTTTTTCCATATCAAAAGACTCCGCAGGTGTTGTGCCTGCTGCTTCGATATTAGATAATGCACGAGCAGCTATCTTGTATCCTTTCTCTATGACATCCCATTTTTTTAAAGTCTCTGATTTGTCTACTGCTTCATTCAGAGAAGTGACACCAGATAAATCCTTTACTAAAGTGGCGATATTACTTTGGATTCTAGATAATACTTTCATAAAATCTTTTTTATAGGATGGTGCAACGACACTACCTTTAGCTCTAAGTTCTTCAAATTTAGATAACACTGCTTTTGATTTTCTTAACAGTCTTAAGAAAGATTTTAAATCAACTTGTATGTTTCTCATGTCATTTTTATCTAAATTAGACTCTTCTTGCTCTGATACTACAGAGGAGTCTTGACTTTTAGAGCGGCGAGCTGCTTTTTCTTGCTCTTCCTTTTCAACAATTTTTGCTAATTCATTTAAAACAGAAGTAATGAGTTCACCCTGTTGAGATAAAAACTCCTTTTCATAAAATGTATCAATAAATTCTTTTGATACACTTTTAAGAGTTTCTAGGTCTTCGGCTTCTGGGTCAAACTCATCTTCTGGTTCAGAAACAGGGGCCTCTTCAGGACCAACTGGATCATCATCTTCATCCTCTGGTTGAGCAACCTCTGGTTCCGGCTTAACTGAAGCTTCTGTTTCCTCTGGTTCTGGAGTTTTATCCTGATTTCTGTATTTTTCTAAGGCAACTTTATATTCCTCTGGATATTCGTCTTCGCCTATCATTTTTTCTATTGCCTGTATTCTCTCCTCAGCATCTGACTTTAGTGTATCAGAAAGCGGGCCTGGCAATAATGCTTGATCCATAGCTGTTATGGCTCCATCTATCTCTTTTTTTAATTGTGCTGAGATTTCTTCTACTATGAGAGTGGCCAAGTTTTTTTTAGAAACAATATTGTTTTGCTCAAGCATTTTAACCAAACGATGATTAGATATTTTTTTTAAAAAACTTTTTTTGTTCATTATTTGCTTTCCTTTAAAGAGGTTATGTATTGAGCTACAATCGCTTGATCTTCTGGTGGAAGACTCTTAATTATATCCATAGCTTTTGGTTCTAAAGAATCAGCAGTCATATCTTCTTCATTCATATTATTTATCTCTTCTAAGATAATCTCTTTAATTCTTGATTCTGTTAGTTTCATTTACTATCTCCATGTTATAACATAAATAGCAAAATGGGAGGCTTTTTGCCTCCCAAAGATCAATTATAAACCTCATCATCCTCGTCAGGGGGTGACATGTTCATTAAATTATCAAAAAATTCTCTAAGGGCTGGGTTTTTTGAAAGGTACCAGCCTGTTGTCGCTATTATCGAAAGCTCTTGTAATGTAAAGCCGTATTTTCCTGCTCTTTCTGATACATCCATTATTTGTTGCATCACAACACCAGTACGACCAGTTTTATCTTCTTTACATTTTTTCACAATCTCATCAATAGTGCCTTTATTAAATGTGCTATTATCATCATTCATTTTGTTACTCCTACTTTATTTTGTATAGCCAATATTTCACAGTGAGCTCTTCGCCTTCTTTAACTTCTCTTAAAGTTCTAAGGCATATTAAGTCTTTTTTTAAATATGTTTCACAATTTGGCTCTTCACTGTGATTGAAAAATCCGCCAAGCGGAGTTCTTATATATCCATTTTCAAATCGTGCATCTGCTACATGAGTTATACCGAACTCATGTCCTTTTTCTATATCTTCTTTTGCAAATAATCCGCATCCGTGTATCTTAGACTCCTTGATGCAAACTGTTGAGGGTAGCGGTCTATAATTCATAAAAAATCTCTCCATTCATTTGGTATTTTTCTGTCTCTTAAAAGAACTTTAATATTCCATTTGGGAACCACTGGTTTCTTTATGAGAGGCATCCTAGCTTCTTGCGGGGTTCTGTTTCCTTTTTTAGAATTACATCGCTTACAACATGCCACAATGTTTGTCCATTCCCTATTTCCCCCACGAGACTTAGGGATTACATGGTCCATCGTCAAATCAGAGAAACAAAATCTGTTGCCACAATATTGACATATATTTTTATCTCTCCAGATAACATTTTTTCTGTTACATGAATAGCTCATGAAATCTTTTCTTATATAATTTTTTAAAACAATAACCGCAGGAAAAAATCCATCACTATAATTTACAACCATGTTCGCTCTCCCTGTGTAACACATATTGAAACCCTTGAAGCCATCAATGATTTCAATAGGTTTCCATGCTGCATCAAGTTTGAGAGTATAAAAAGGTTCCACATAATAGTTAGTTTTTAGTTAGCAGTTTTCCTGCCGATGATTCCGAAGGTAGTTTTTCTTTTGCAATATCTGACAAAGAAAACCCCTCTATAAATGATTTTAATTCTCCAAATGCTCTTTTATAGTCAGGCTCCATAACAAGCTCAGTCTTTCCGCCATGACCATGAATTGCTCGAACTTCTCCAATATTATCATATATTGTAATTGAGGGGTGCTCAGACAACCAAGTCAAGCAAACTTTCCCATTGTCAAAAATAAAACCTTGAGCTATTCGACCAGTACCAGATATACCAGATTCGTCTTCTGTTCTATTTAAATAAAAAGCTTTCATAACCACCATTCCTCACTATCTTCTTCTAGGCTTTCAGTAGTGATTTCTTCCTCTGTTTTTTCTCTACTTGCAATTCCTATATATTTAAATAGATGTACGATTAAATCATAGAATCCAGACTCTTTTAAAGGGTTAATCTTCATAGTGGCTTCTTCAATCGAAACCTCTGCTATATCCTCTAGAATATCGACACCAACGAAAATTTTATTATCCTCTTGATAGCAAAAAAACTGTTGTGAAACAAGATAATGATAAAGACCAGTCGCAAAAGTGTGTGGCTTATAATCAGGAATATAAGTAAGATCAAAGCCATTTTTAATGGCTCTTCTTATAATATTTTTTAAATTACTCATTAGCTTTCCAGTGCAGGTAAAATAATTGTTTTTAAAATTTCGTTTGTGTGTTTCGTATCATCGACCCAAAAACTTCGATGGGGCTGAAGAGCATCAAAAATTTCCTTATCGTTTCCATTATCACCGCAGCGATCTCCTAAAAAATACACTTCGTGATCTGGAAAATGTGTTAAAGCAAATGTCTTGTCCCAGCCATTTGGGTAAATATCAAAACTTGTTTCTCCGCCTAATTTAACCGTAACAGGAATTCTAGAGTTTTCAAACTCTTCAACTAAATTCTTAAGAAGTGTTCTCCTAAAAGAAGACACTCCGGAACTTTTATCAAATTGTGTAAATGAATTTCTATCTGAATTTGTAGCATTTCTTCCTATTGGACACCAATTTATCATTGATTCACGATAGGAAATAAAATGACCTGTTAACGGCAGATCAAAATGACTAACAATATAGTTTTGGTAATCTATTAGTTTTTTCATTATTGTTTGAAAATTTGCAACACCAATATGTTTTCTCATATTTTCTCTAAAAACATTCTTATGATTTTGGTTTTTATATAAAGGAGGAGCACAATGCTTAGTTCCATTGCAAGGAAGGATGTGTAGCTTTAATTTTATTTCTTCTTTCTTAGTCAGGAAACCACACTGTTGCATTATGTAATCGTAATCACTCCCACTGACAATACCAATCTCTGCAAATCTGCATATTTCGGCAAGGGTGTCAACAAGGCTATAATCTAAATGTTCTCTTGGAGGAGTTAGTGTTCCGTCCATGTCGAATAAAACTAATTTTTGCATTGTGCTCCATGTGTTGTTGTATATATATTATAACACATCTCCACACTCTTGTCAAATTTTTTTTAAAGTTTTATTAAAAAACTTCTATGCAATATGTAATTCTTGGTTACATTTCCCACAGGAAAAGATACTTTATAGAACCCAATATTGCTGCTAGAAAGTATAATTCCAACTTTACTGATTAAATCACCATATTTGTAATCTGTTGGAGAATAACTTCTGTTAAATAAAACTAAATCCCCTACTTCAAGGGTGTTACACCACTCGATAGTACTATCTGACATATGTGCTCCAATCTTTCAATATGCTCAAAGGCATCCCAAGGGTTTTTTGCTATTGCTGTTACTCCATGGCACTCTTGACCAACAATATCATATGCTATTTTTCCATTATTGTCAAGAAATTTTTTATAAGTTTGTTCAGCTAACTCTGCTGATGTTGCTTCAAGCCTTGGAACATTTGGTCCAGTTCTGGTATAACGAAAAACCTCTGGAAAGTCTTTTACGATATCGTTAAGTTGCCAACCACCATACATTGCTGCAACACAATAAGTTGGGTGAAGATGAAGAACTGATACTGTTTCTTTTCTATCTTTCATGAGATTCCAATGCATCCATAGCTCTCCTGAAGGGTTCATTTCTGGTTTTATTAATAATCGCTCTTCTTCAATTTTTATTTTTTGGACACTCTCTGGGTGAATGATGGTCTTCCTAACACCGGAAGGGGTGATATAGAGATACGGTCTATTTCTCATACGAACAGAACAGTTACCATCACGAGTTGTTATCCAACCTCTTTTATGTGCTTCTCTCATTACATCGCCAATTGCAGTTAACATTATTTATCCTTCATCCTTAACATTCGATCTTCAGCATATTTTTCTTTCATTGCATCAAGACCATCATCTAATTTTTCTAGTGCTTTCTCAAGCATATGTTTTTGTTCTCTCATCGCCTCAAAAAGAGTCTCTTGGTGATATTGAAGCCTCTCAGAAGCCATTCTTTCTTCTTCTTTTTGATCTTTTCTTTGTTGCCAGTTCATCCATAGCAAAGATGCTGTCCACATCCCCAGAGGCCCATATTGAGCCAAACCTTCAATTAAAGTCTCCATTCATAATTCCTCCATTACCATTTTTTACAAGACCAATAACGAGCTTTTGTTTTAGGACCTGGATTGTCACAGTTGTGACGAGCCCTAAAGCTCTTTCTAGCTTCTGGGTTATTTCTACGAATTTTCATAGTTTTTTCACCCTTAGCTTTGGCAGATGTTCCACCATGACCAAAGTTTACTTTCTTCGCTATAATGCGACCTTCGGCATCTTTTTTTCCAGAATTAACATACACTTTAAATTTCTTAACATCACCTCTCATTGGTTTGTTCAACGGCACTGTTTTTCCTTGGTAAACAGCTTCTTCAAGTGTGCAATCACCTACGATTTCCATTAATTCTTTTTCTTCACCTTCAGACATTTCAAGATCTTCATTTTTCTTTGATTTGTTGCCCCAATTCGCAGCACCAACCTTACGACATTTTACAAGAGCCCCTGAAGCATATGCTGATGGCCATACCTTGTATCGTGCTTTTACCTTGTGATAACATGCATCTTTTTTTTCATCTAAAACATTCTGAAATTCTTCTAAAATTATTTCTCTAAGCTTGTCTGTTGTTATATCCATAGACTCATTCCTTTTCTTTGATCCTTTTTTGCCCCAAGACTTGCCACGACCCCTTTCCTTACAAGCACCAGGAGTAGGTCTACAAGCAGGATATTTTTTTCTCTTCTCTCCGGAACCACGACCACAAGCTTTGTAACCACCTTTTCCATCTGGGGCATTACAATCAACCCAGCCACTTTTGGAACCTTTAGCACCTTTTCTTTTAAACCAATCCCTAAGAGATGATTCCTTAGAAGACTCAGTTCCAGCTTTTTTCTTTTTTTCTTCAAGTTCAGACATAATAAAAATACCTCAGATTAATTAGTATCATCTGGGAGTTCGTAATTACAATCTTCTGGTTTTAGTTCAAATTTTTCTATTTCTTCGTAAAGCTGTCTTTCACTTATACCTAAAAGATTAGCTGCATCCTTGGGTGTTCTGGTAGCAGATAAAGCAAACATCAAACAAGCTTCTCTTACAAGATACTTTATAGATCTGAATATTGGAAAGCCATAAAACTTATGATTTACATGAGAACATGCTAACTCTAATTTCAGAGCTATTATTTCTTCAAGTGTTAGAGAATTAAGAATTACTTCAAAATTAGAATTTATTTTTTTTTCTCTATTCAATTTATTTCTGATAGAGTATTTTTCAAATTTACCTTTATATTCTCTTAATTTCTTTTTCCACATAATAGTTTTATATATATA
>CEOE01030125.1_pt1 | contig 48701 bp, 49 predicted proteins | sample 530211 | NCBI WGS metagenome assembly CEOE01 (sample SAMEA2619779, study PRJEB7988) | marine metagenome | isolation source: saline water (ENVO:00002010), including
CTTTTGGGAATCCACAAAGAGTCCGTTAGAATGAAAAATGCTCTAGAAGCCAGAATTGGTCGAAACTGCGGATCACCGGGGACATAATCGGGCCAAGACAGCATGAACTAGGCCGTGTTGACAAAAGGGATTCCGGTTTGTTGTGAGATGTGATTCAAGACTGCTTTTTGGAGAGCAGTCATGGGCCGCGGCGATCTGACGGATGAAGAATGGGCATTGATTGGCGTCTTGCTTCCAGCCGAGCGGGGGCGCTGGTCGCGACCGGCACACGATAACCGCCGTTTTCTGAACGGCATGCTTCATGTGTTGCGTGTCGGCTGTCCGTGGCGCGACATGCATGAGCGGTATAGCAAATGGAACTCGGTTTACGTCCGGTTCCGGCGCTGGGCCGAGCAGGGCGTCTGGGATGCGCTGCTGCAAACACTGGCCGATCTGGGGCTGACCGACGACTGGCAGCACATGATCGACAGCACCACGGTACGCGGCCATGTCTCGGCTGCGGGCGCTAAAGGGGGACTCATAAGGAGTCTTTTGGTCGATCACGCGGCGGCTTTACGAGCAAGGTCCACGCCCGCTGTGACAATCAGGGGCGCCCTCTCGGCTTTGTCCTGACAGGCGGGGAAGCCTCCGATTACAAAGCAGTCGATGCCCTGATGGCATTGCCCGTTCCCAAGCCAAAGGCCCTGCTCGCCGACAAAGGCTATGATAGCGACTGCGTTCGCGAAGACTTGCTGATGCAAAACATCCTGCCTGTCATCCCGCCCAAATCAAACCGACGCAATCCGGCACCCTGCGACTTCCGCAGATACAAGGAACGCAACCGCATCGAGCGCATGTTCGGCGTCATGAAACAGCAGCGCCGTATCGCTACCCGCTACGATAAGACCGCACTCTCGTTCGAAAGCTTCCTCAATCTCGCTGCAATGCGAATCTGGTTAAAATCCTTTGTCAACACGACCTAGGCAGGAACATCTGTCATTTGCCCCAAAACGCTCCCAAGCTTCTTGCTCCTGCGAGGCACCTGAGCCCCTACATGCATAGTTGCAGGAGCCCCTTCATCGCCTCCTGCCGCTATGACGCCCCGCCCCGATCGAGCAACTCCCCCCACGCACCGCAAAAGTCGTCTTGGCCAACCTCGATCAGAAAATCGACGAGCACTCTTGCCTACTCGCAATCTTTGCGTGCCGTGGTCAGACGCAGGTCACCGTCTTCCAAAAATCGGGGGAGGATCACTTCTGCTGTGCCCCGGCTTAAAAGGCGTCTGATTTCTGTCTCATCTGCGTTCCCTTCGGCCACTACGATGAGCCAGAAATCCTCCCTTACGAAGCCCCCTCAATCTGTCCCATGAATGCTAACGTCAGACATGCTAAAAGAAGCGGGGATTTTCATCGACCAGCGGAGGACCACAAAGTGCCTCCGCAACGCCTAGGAGTACAGACCTCCGGTGAAGTGCTCCCCCTTTTTGGACCACCCGGCGGGGCTCCAAGCGGTCGTGCACGCGGCCGGAAGGGAGGCCGGAGGTTTGCGCCGACAAAGCCGCAGGTCCGCATGGCCCAAGCCGCTATGGCCAACCGCGCGATTAGGGGAAACGGGTTCTCGGCGCTTTGCGCAGGATTTCTGCACTCCCCGGCATCAGCCCCCTAGAGCGTCCCACTATTTGATGTGATCATATCCAGAGTTTTGAATGTAGTTTGCGCACTCTTTTGGGGAGAGAGCGTCGAGGATATCGGCTATTGCACTGCACAGGGCTTCGTAGGTTCTGGCCTGCTGGCGTCTGAGCCAGTGCTTGAGCTTTGCGAAGAACTGCTCGATAGGGTTCAGATCGGGGCTGTATGCGGGCAAGAAGAACAGGTGCGCGCCAGCGTCCCTGATGGCTTTCCGGACGGCTTTGCCCTTGTGGCTGCCGAGGTTGTCGAGGACCACCACATCGCCGGGCTTCAGGGTTGGAACCAGCGCCTGCTCGACCCAGGCGCGGAAGCGTTCCCCGTTGATTGGTCCGTCGAACAGGAAAGGCGCGTCCACGCGATCGCTACGCAAGGCGGCGAGGAAGGTATACGTTCGCCAGCGGCCATGCGGCGACTTGCCGATCAGCCTCTCCCCGCGCTCGCCCCACCCCCGGAGGGGAGCCATGTTGGTCTTGGTCCAGGTTTCGTCGATGAAGACCAGACGGGCCGGATCGATGCCTTTCTGATGGCGCCGCCAGCGGGCGCGCCGGCGTGTTGGACGGCAGCGGGCGATATCAGGCCTGTCCTGCTCCGTGGCGAAGGCGTTTTTTTTTGAAGCTCAGACCTTCGGCGCGCAAGAAGCGCCGGATCGACTCCGGGTTCAACTCGATGCCGTGTGCCGCAAGCTCCTCCCGCAACTCCCGTACCGGCCGGTCCGGCCGCTCGGCAACCAGCCGATGAACCAGATCCCGGTGCGGCTCAAGACGGTGGCGCTTATGACCGCCATACTTACCCGGCGCGGGCGAGCCGGTCTCCCGCTGACGCTGGCCCCAGCGAACGACAGTCGCGACCGATACACCGAACCGGGATGCGACAACGCGGCAGCTGGCGCCACCTGCAAGAGCCGCCACGACACGCTCGCGAAGATCAAGAGAGTAAGGTCGAACCATGACATGCTGGCCTCCTCGCCCAGCCTGTATGTTGAATCAGAAATAAACTGATAGGGGAATCCCAAAATCGATTCTGTCAATCACTGGAACGCTCTAGTCAGCCCTCCCGACCCAAGAAAAGGCCCGCCTTTTGGGCGGGCCTTTCGCGTATCGAAAATTGGGAAATCTGGCGGTCGTATATCAGAGCTTTTCGATCAACTCTGGCACGGCCTCGAACAGATCGGCAACCAGACCGTAATCAGCCACCTGGAAGATAGGCGCTTCTTCATCCTTGTTGATCGCGACAATGATCTTGCTGTCTTTCATGCCGGCCAGATGCTGGATCGCGCCGGATATTCCGATCCCTACATAAAGGTTGGGTGCCACGACCTTGCCGGTCTGGCCAACCTGCCAATCATTCGGGGCATAGCCTGAATCGACCGCCGCGCGGGACGCGCCAACCGCCGCCCCCAGCTTGTCCGCCAGTTTTTCGATCAGAGCGAAGTCCTCTTCGGAACCGACGCCCCGGCCACCGGACACAACCACGCCCGCCGAAGTCAGTTCGGGGCGGTCGCTTGCGGCAACCTGATCTTCTACCCAAGACGACAGTCCGGGGTCTGCGACAGCCGAAATCATTTCGACCGAGGCCGAACCGCCGTCGCCAGCCGCATCGAAGGTCGATGTACGGAAGGTGATGACCTTTTTAGCGTCGGACGATTTGACAGTTTGAACAGCGTTGCCCGCATAGATCGGACGTTCGAACGTATCGGCATCAATCACGCCAGAGGCGTCCGAAATGATCATCACGTCCAGCAACGCCGCAACCCGAGGCATCACGTTCTTTGCGTCTGTAGTGGCTGGCGCTACGATGTGGTCAAAGTCACCAGCCATCGACACGATCAGTGCCGCGGTAGATTCCGCGAGGCGGTGACCCAGCGTGGCATCCTCAGCGACAAGCACCCTGGAAACTCCGTCGATTTTCGACGCCGCTTCGCCTGCCGCAGCGGCAGAGCCGCCCGCGCACAAAATGGTTATATCACCAAGATTCTTGGAAGCGGTCACAGCCTTCGCAGTCGCGTCCATTGATAGTACGCCGTCAGTTACTTCCGCCAGGAGTAGAACAGCCATTACACAGCCCCCGCTTCTTTAAGCTTCGCAACAAGTTCATCGACGGATCCGACCTTGATACCCGCAGCACGCTTTGCTGGTTCGACCGTTTTCACGATTTCCAGGCGGTTGCCGACCTCAACGCCATAGTCGGCTGGGGTTTTCTCATCCAAAGGCTTTTTCTTGGCCTTCATGATGTTCGGCAGCGACGCATAGCGTGGCTCGTTCAGTCGCAGATCGACCGTTACGACAGTTGGCAGCGAAACCTTGATGGTCTGCAAACCAGCATCAACCTCGCGGGTCACAACAGCGCTGTCGCCGTCGATTTCCACTTTGGAAGCGAAGGTTGCCTGCGACCAACCTAAAAGAGCCGCCAGCATCTGGCCGGTTGCGTTCATGTCATTGTCAATTGCCTGCTTACCGCAAAGAACCAGACCGGGCTTTTCCTCATCGACGATAGCCTTGAGGATCTTCGCAACGGTCAGTGGTTCGATGTCATCATGCTCATCATCCGTGGCAACGACCAAAATCGCGCGGTCCGCGCCCATCGCCAGGGCCGTGCGCAGCGTTTCCTGAACTTTCTTGATGCCGATGGACACGACCACGACCTCTTCGACCTGACCGGCCTCTTTCAGGCGGATGGCCTGTTCGACTGATATCTCGTCGAACGGATTCATGGACATTTTTACGTTCGCAAGATCAACACCCGATCCGTCGGATTTTACGCGCACTTTCACGTTATAGTCGATCACGCGTTTGACAGGTACAAGTACCTTCATGGGCGTTACTCCCCTCTTGAGGTTAAAGTCTTTTCAATCTCTTTGATCAGCTGTCTCGGAATTTCGGCTTTCGTTTTTCCGCGAAAGCATTCATTGCCTCGGGAAAATCATGCGCGCCAAGCAGAATGGTCTGCGCGCGGCACTCGATGTCCAAAGCTTCCTCGAAAGAGCATTCCGCAGCCTCACGCATCACGCGTTTGCTGCACTCCATTCCAAACATCGGATTCGCCGCCATCTCGGTCGCGATTGCAATTGCGGCGGCTTCGGTTTCGTCAGCGGGCACACATTCTTCTACTGCCCGCATCTGATGGGCCGTCTTGCCGGAAATCTCGCGCCCGGTCAGCACCAAAAGTCGCGCCGCGCCCGACCCGATACGCTGTTGCAACAGCCAGCTCGCTCCCGTGTCGGGGCACCCGCCCACTTTGGAAAAAACCGAACAGAACCGTGCATCTTCAGCCGCAACAATCACGTCGGCGCACAGTGCAAGACTCATTCCCGCGCCATAGGCGGCACCATTGACGGCAGCGATCAGCGGCTTGTTAAAACCGTATGCCGCGCGCGCGCCGTCATGCACCTTATCAACCATCTCATAGGTTGCACGCGCGCCTTTTGCGATCTCGTCCCGGAACCCGACAAGATCGCCACCACTTGAAAAATGTTCGCCGCCTGTCATTACAACGGCACGCACCGCATCATCACTTTTCGCCACATCAAGTGCCGCAATAAACTGGTCAACAAATGCAAGGCTATAAGGGTTGCGGCGCGCAGGCTGCGTGAACCGCAAGACCCCCACCCCGTTGTCGACGTCAAAACGCATAAGTTCAGACATATCGAAATCCTGGTTATTTGCCCTGCCAAACCGGCAGGCGTTTTTCAGCAAAAGCCCGTGGGCCCTCGATGGCGTCTTGGCTGGCGTAAACAATTTCGTGCAGCCGCTTGCCTTCTTCCAATCCAGCGGCACAGCCCAGATCCATCGTCGCGCGCACACTGGCCTTGGCGGCGATCACCGACAACGGCGCGCCCGACGCGACGCGATCCGCCAGTTCTCGGGCTCGGGTCCGTACGGCATCAGGTGTATCTTCCAGATAATTGGTGAACCCATAATCATGCAGCCGCTCAATCGGCATCAAATCACCGGTCAGAACGATCTCCATCAGGATCGGTTGCGGTAGCATCGACAGGGCAGGCGCCGCCCAAGGCGAGCCCCTGCCAATCTTGACCTCGGTTATGCCAACCTTGGTGCCTTTCAGCCCGACCCGCAGGTCGCTCATCAGGGTCAGCATCATGCCGCCCGCCATAAGCGACCCGGTCATCGCCGATATAATCGGCTTGGAGCAGACCCGCATCCGTTCATGGAACGGGTCGCGCATTTTGGACAGGATATCAACACCCTCGTCCCGCGCGATCTCGGCAGCTTCCTTGAGATCAAGCCCGGCACTGAACACACCGCAATCGGCCGAGGTCAGGATGACGACGCGGATATTTTCGTCGGCTCCTATCTGGTCCCAAGCATCCGCCAACCCGTTCGCGGCCGCAACCGACAAGGCGTTCTTTCGCTTTGGCCGGTTGATAAAAACTGTTGCCACACCGTTTTCAACGGTGAGTTCAATTGGGTTATCTGTCATGAAATGTCCTTGAGAACGGGTTTGAGTAAAGCAGGTTCGTGCTGATTCAAAACCGGTGGAAGGCTGGGGGCGAACCCCCAGCCATTTTTTTACTCAGCCGTGAACTTGCTTGAGCTTTCTTTGATCACGTCCCAAATCACGTTCGTATAGGCTGCGGTCCAGTCCTGCTGAGGGACCCAGGTTTCGCCATCCCACATCTCGATACGCGTCTTGCCGCCGCCGCCGTGATCATCCGCCGTCACTGTAATAGGGGCGAACAGGCCGTTGGCGTCAAAATCCATGATGCTTTCATAGCCAGCCTTCATGGAATCGGGCGTAACAGGGAAGCCGTTTTGCTCGATGGCAAGACGTGCCGCCTCAAACGCAGCCGAGTAGATCGCAAGACCAGTATTGTAATACACGTCGTTGATCTTTTCGATCGGCCCGGCCCCTTTGCCTGCGCCATACACGTCAGTAAGGATTTCCTGAATGATCGGAATATCCTGCCCGCCGGCAACATTGGTCCCACGCTTGAGCCCGATGGCGGCCTTGGCGCCGATATTGGCTATATCGACTTCGTTCAACCAATTGACCGAGATATAGTTGCTGATCGGAAACCCGTTGCGTTTCATCTCCTTGGCAGCAACGACGTGCCCACCAGCGAGAAGCCAGGCAACTACATAATCGGGTTTGTCCCGACGCACTTTGGTCCAGACACTCGCCTGGTCACTACCAGGAAGCGGCACCGGATAAAGCAAAAGCTCAAAGCCTTCTTTTTCCGCCAGTGTTTGCAGGATTGCGATCGGTTCCTGGCCAAAGGGGTAGTCCAGATAAGCAAAGCCGACCTTGACGCCCTTCATGTCACCACCGCTTTGCTCTTTGATATAAGCGATGTCGTTGGCCGCCTGCCCCCAATACGTCGGGCCAACCGGGAAGACCTGGGTGAACACCGATCCATCAGCGGCATCGCCCCGGCCAACCAGGGATTGGATCAGAATATTTTTATCCTTCATGATCCGCGGCAGCACAGCGATCGAAACGGGCGTCGACAGCGTGTCGAAGATAAAGACGCCTTCGCGCTTGAGCTTTTCATAGCACTCAATACCGCGCTGTGGTTCGTTACCGTGATCCTGAACGAAGATTTCGATTTCATGACCACCGATGCCGCCCTTCATATTGAACAGGGTGGCTAAATCTTTTCCCGCTTGCGAGACCTGCGGCGTCACAAATGTATAGGATTTGCTCAAATCGTAACACATGCCGAACTTGATCGTGTCTTCGGCTGCATGCGCGGCTGAAAGGCTTGTCAGGCCCAGTACAGCCACCGCGGCCAATCTTTTTACGTAGGTTTTGGTTTTCATTGGTTGCTTCCTCCTCTGTTAAAATCCAAACCGAAACACTAGCTCAGCCAGCGTTTCCGTCTGCTGTAGTGCTTGATGTCGTGAAAACTCTTGCCTTCGCCTCCACCAAGGTAAAACTCCTGAATATCGGAGTTCGCCTTTAGTGCCTCAGCCGAATCGTGCATCACGACGCGGCCATTCTCGATCAGGTAGCCGTGCGAAACGATTTCCAGCGCGGCCAGCGCGTTCTGCTCGACCAGCAAAACCGACAGGCCATCTTCTTGGTTAATCTTTTGGATAATTCCGAAAATCTCGGACACCAGAAACGGCGCAAGCCCAAGGCTGGGCTCATCCAACATTAACAGGCGCGGCTGTGTCATCAGCGCACGCCCGATGGCCAGCATTTGTTGTTCCCCGCCTGACAGATAGCCCGCCTGTGATGATTTGCGTTCCACAAGGCGCGGGAAATACTCGTAGATACGATCCTTTTCAGAGTTCACCTTTTGGCGCGACATCGACATTGGCGCTGCCGCTTCGAGGTTTTCATCCGGTGTCATATGCTCAAACACCCGGCGGCCTTCGATCACGTGGCAGATTCCCATTCCAACGCGATCTTGCGGCAGGCTGTTGCCGATAGGTTGACCGTCAAAGCGAATTTCGCCGCGACTGACCTTGCCACGCTCGGCCTTCAGCAATCCACTGATTGCCTTCAGGGTGGTGCTCTTGCCTGCCCCGTTGGAGCCCAGAAGGGCAACAATTCCTCCCCGGGGGACCTCAATTGAGACCCCTTTGATTGCCAGAAGGACAGAGTCGTACAGGACCTCGATACTGTTCAGAGACAGTATCTGATCGGTTTCCTCGGTGTCGGACCGCACCATGTCGCCCCCCTATTTCTTTAGTTGGTCAAAGGGCCAAACCATCAGGTAATCCCTGACATTGGCGTAAAGTTTGCCAAGCCCCAGGGGCTCGACCATCAGGAAGATAACAATCAGTGCGCCGTAGGCTGCGTTCGGAATGTGGGCCAGCGTTTCAATGCCCAAATCCAACCCCAGAAAACTGGCCCCCGATGAGAATATCTGGTTCACGATCCCGGGCATGAGCAAGATGAGTGCCGCCCCCAGATAACTTCCAAGAATGCTACCAAGCCCGCCCACGATGACCATCGCCAGCATCTGGATGGACACGTTCACAGAGAACTGCTCGGGGGCTGCAAGAAAGTAGTACGTCGCCACCAGAATCGCGCCGCTGATACCAGCGATGAAAGACGATGCGGCAAAAGCGACGAGCTTGTAGTAAAAGCTGTTCACACCCAAAATTGCGGCGGCAAAGTCCTTTTCCCGCACGGCAACCAATGCGCGGCCCAAGCCGGTGCGTCGCAGGTTGAGCATGAAGATCGTGACCAGTACGCACCACCCGAGCGCGACATAATAAAGGCCTGCGTCAGAAGTGATGTCTTGCCCTAGCAACGCAAAGGTGGGCGATTGGAGTGACGCGTGCGATCCACCAGCGATCGCTGGCGAGTGGGTCAGTACCCAATCCATAACGAACTGCATCGCAAGCGTCGTAAGCGCCAGGTAAAGCCCCTTGACCCGTAGCGCCGCAAAAGCAAACAGACTTCCGATCACGGAAGATGCCAGCCCGCCGATCAGCAGGGCAAATTCCCATGGAACCCCGAACTTGGCCGCGTGAACCGCCGAATAGGCACCAACCGCCATCACCGCTGCGTATCCAAGATGAAGTTGTCCAGCCCAACCCGTCACAAGATTCAGCCCCAACACGGCTGCCGTCCAGATCAACCATGGTAGGATGTAGCTGTTCAGATAAAGCGAACTGGCCAGATAGGGCGCTGCGAGCCCGAGCAGCAATAAGAACGCCACCGCGTTGCGATCGGCCGGAACCGGGAAGAGCTTGCTGTCGGACACGTAACTACTGTGGCGAACGCCAGAGAGGCCGTAAAACATATCCTACACCCTCTCGATGTCATGACGGCCAAACAGGCCATGCGGTTGGATCATCACCGTCAGGATCAACACGGCAGCAACGATCAGATCTCGGCTGCCACCTCCGACAATCTCGTCCAGATAGAAAGAGCCGACACTTTCCAGAATGCCCAGAATGATACCCGCGACAATCGCCCCGACGATACTGTCCAGTCCGCCCAGAACAGCCACGGTCAGCCCCTTGAGCAGCAGGATCGACAACGACTGATCAACGCCTTGAATTTCGCCCCAGATCACGCCGGTCGCCACCGCCACGATCGACGCTAGGCCCCAGGACAGACCGACCCCCCGTTCAACGGATATGCCCACAGACCAGGACGCCATGTAATCGTCCGAGATTGCCCGCAAGCGAATACCAAGGCGGCTGCGAAAGAACAGAAGGAAGGCGACAAACAGGGCGATTGCGACGCCGGCACCGGCGATGTGAATTCGGCTGAGAAGCATGTCCCCCACGAACAGCGGATCATAGCTGACCCCCAATTCCACCGACCGCGAGGACCCGCCCCAAATCGCCAGGGTGGTGCCGCGCAAGAAGATGTCGATCCCCATTGTCATCATCAGGATCATGATGACCGGGCGCCCGGCCAATCGGCGTAGCGCGACCCGCTCGATCCCGATGCCCACGACGAACATGATCACGGCCGCCAAAGGGATGGCCACCCAAAGGGGCCACCCCATGTTGTGCGAAAAGGCGAGCACAACATAGGCGCCCAACATTGTCAGGGCCCCTTGTGCAAGGTTCGGCACCGACGACGATTTGTAGATAAGGACAAGCCCAATAGCAAAAAGAGAGTAGAGCAAGCCGGTCAGCGCGCCATTCACTGTCAACTCCGCCAGAAACACCAGATCCATCCTAAACCTCCCTGATCAACAGGGTGCGTTCGACAGTCCCCGTTTCGCCTGTTTCATATGTTACGATCGCTTTGACGTGGACATCGGTAGCGCCGCTATAAAGGGCATCCATAACCTCACCGTAGCGTTCTTCGACAACCGTGCGCCGCAATTTTCGGGTTCTGGTAATCTCGCCGTCATCCGGGTCGAATTCCTTGTGCAAAGAGACATAGCGGTGCAGTTGCAGCCCCTCGGTCACCACTTTGTTCACCCGGACAAATGCTTCTTTGACCAGTTCGGCCACCTCTGGTCGTTGCGAAAGATCCGCGTAAGATACGTAGGGTACGCCATTGACTTCGGCCCAATGACCAACCGCCTCCGCGTCGATGCAGATCATCGCCGTTAACTCGTCTCGTCCCGCTCCGATCACAGCAGCATCCTTGATGTAGGGGCTGAACTTCAGGCGGTTTTCTATATAGTTGGGCACATACCGTTCGCCGCTTTTGGTAAAGACGACTTCCGACACGCGGCCCAGAACAACAAGATGACCGTCATCTTCCAGATAGCCGGCATCACCACTGTGCAACCATCCATCCAGCAATGCTTCGGCCGAAGCTGCTTCATTATTGTAGTAGCCGTTGAACACGCTATCCGACTTCATCAGGATTTCACCGTCTTCGGCAATCTTCACTTCGACGCCCGGCAAGGGCTTGCCAACAGTGTGGAGTTTTACCTCACCTGGAGTCTGAATCGCGTTGAAAGCACTGTTTTCGGTCTGGCCATAGAGCTGGCGCAATTTGATACCAAGGGCCCGGTAGAAAACGAAAGTATCCTCGCCGATGGCTTCGCCGCCGGTAAAGGCGCTTTTCAGATGGATCAAGCCGAACTGGTCCTTGATCGGTCCGAAAACGATCTTTTCTCCAACCAGACGTCCCAGCCATTCGAAGGCTCCGCCAACACCGCCGTTTAGCTTGCGCTGCTCGGCCGCGACAGCCCTGTTCATAAAGAAATGATACAGCCATTTCTTCAATGGCGTTGAATTCTCCATACCCACCTGAATGGCGATCAACATGTGATCCCAACTGCGCGGTGCGGCAAGATACAAGCTGGGTGCGGTTTCGCGCATGTCGCGCTGCACGGTTTCCTGACGTTCTGGCACATTGACAGTAAAGCGGTACGCAATCGCGGCTGCCACCGTCAGCGCAAAGTCTCCGACCCACGCCATTGGCAGATAGGCCAGGATCTCCTCACCATATTCAAACGCACCTCCGGCGTGGGCATTGCGCGCCCCCGACAACACATTCTTTTGGCTCAGAACGATGCCCTTGGGCTTGCCCGTCGTGCCCGAGGAATGCATGAACACCGCCGGATCTTCCGGGCTGGCCTCCTCAATCAGGCGCCGACGCAAATCCGGATCGGCGGACAGCTTCTTGGCACCCAACTCCAACAGGCTTTCCCACGACTGCAGGCCAGGCGCATCATAAAGGTTCAGCCCGCGCGCCTCGTCGTAAACGATTGAGGCAACCGAGGTCCCGGCGTCGCGCATCTCCAGGATTTTGTCGACCTGCTCCTGGTCCTCGACCAAGGCGGCGACAACTTGGGCTTCCCCGAAGAAATGCTTCAACTCCTCAAGCGTCGCGCCGGGATAGCATGGCATGGCATAAGCCCGCAGCATCGACATCGCGGTTATCCCGGCATAAAGCCTGACGCGGTTGTCGCCCAGAATGATGACGGCATCACCGGGCTTCACGCCCAGGGCCATGAAACCGGCGGCGCAACGCAACACTTCCTCGGCATAGGCAGACCAGGTTACTTCGTGCCAGATGCCACGATCTTTCTCGCGCATCGCGATATCGTCGCCGTGCTCGGCCGCATTGCGCATCAGCAGGCGCGCAATCGTATCGTCACCGGCGTTTGGCCCGGCCTTTGATACGGCGGATGAAGGATTATTCGCCATGTGCGCCTCCGATATAGGCTTCGATAACGCGCGGATTCTTGATGACTTCCCGTGGGATGCCGCTGGCGATCATCTCGCCGTAATTAAGCGCCAGCATCCGGTCACAGATCCCGATGATGACGTCCATATGGTGCTCGATCAGCAGGACACTGACGCCACGCTCGGCGCGAGCATCCAGAATGAACCGGGCCATGTATTCTTTTTCTTCCTGGTTCATCCCGGCCATCGGCTCATCCAGGATCAGAAGATGCGGCTCGGCCACCAGGGCACGGGCCAGTTCCACGCGTTTCTTCAACCCGATCGGGATTCCGTCGACCAATTCGTGCCGGATGCTCTCCAGTTGAAGAAAATCGATTACTTCCTCCACGACTTCTCGGTTGGCAATTTCCTGGGGCTGCGCCAACCACCAGTACAGCGCGGTGCGGATCACGCCGGGATTCATATGGATGTGACGCCCCAGCAGAATATTGTCGAGCACGCTCATTCCGTTGAAAAGCGCAAGGTTCTGGAATGTCCGCGCGACCCCCATGCCCGCAACCTTGTGCGGCGCGGCTCCGGTGATATCCTTGCCGTCCAACAGGATCTTGCCCTTTTGGGGCGGGTAAAACCCGGTGATCGCGTTGGTCAGTGTTGTCTTTCCACTGCCGTTGGGACCGACAAGGCCAAAGATTTCGCCCTTCTCAAGCGTCAAGTCCACGCCCGATACGGCGACAAGCCCGCCGAAACGCCGCTCTACGCCCGTGCACTCCAAAACCGGCGCCCGGCCATTGCCTGATGTGTCAGGTCCTTTCATCCGTGCACGCCTCCCGGTAAATCATTATTAACATCCCGCCGCTTTCTCTTAGCCAATCCTGAAGTATTCAGGACGCCCCGTCGGCCAGGGGTCCCCCCACATCTGCTGTCCGCCATCGACGTTCAGCACCTCACCTGTCACGAACTTGCCTGACGGCGCGGCCATATAGACAACCCCTTCGGCAACATCCCACTCATCGCCCGCCCGGCGCATGGGGTTGGATTCCTTGAACGTCGCGGCACCCTCGGCCGGATAATTTCCAAACCCGGTGCTCTCGCAGCACCCCGGCGCCACACAGTTGACACGGATGCCATGCGGCGCCCATTCGACCGCGACGGATTTGGACAGGAATATCACCCCGGCGCGTGCCGCGGCGGTATGGGCGATGCCAGGCATTCCGCGCCAGACATCGGCGACGATGCTGACGATGTTGCCGCTGGTCCCGCTCTCGACCCATTTTTTCGCGACCGACTGCATCATCCACCAGGTGCCGTTCAGGTTGGTGTCGATCACCGCGTTCCAGCCCTTTACGGAATACTCCAGTGCCGGTTGTGGAAACTGGCCGCCCGCGTTGTTGACCAAAACATCAAGCCGACCGAACCTTTCATGAACGGCTTCCACGAAAGCGGCGGCCTGTTCAGGGTCACGGATCGTCATTTGCTGCGTCAGAACATCGCCGCCAAAAGAGCGTAGGAACTCCGCAGCGCTTTCCAGCTTCTCAGGATTACGCCCGCAAATCGCCAAAGTCGCACCCAAGCGCGCGAACAATGACGCAATTGCCAGGCCAAGTCCGCCGCCCGCGCCAGTCACGACGACCGTCCGGCCGTCAAAGAGCCCGGGCGCAAAGACGGTATCCCGCTCCTGAAGATCGGTATGTGTGAACCCGAAAACCGGCTCTTGCGAGTCAGTCATATTTCCTCCCTGCCAGCAATTTCACCAGCTTTTTTGAAAACCTAACTTGCGTTAGATTTTTTGGCAAGACTTATGTGACCGTCAAATTCGGCGCTTAATTACTGGCTGGCGTTTTGCTGACGCAGCATTCGCAGCGGTTCGTAAACGATACATTCGCTGCCGTCCGCCTTCAGTACCCGGTTTCGGCTGCGCACCAAACCACGCCCGGCTTAGATGTCCGGCGTGCCTCGATAATTTCGACTTCAACGTGGATTGTATCGCCAACGAATGTAGGCCCCTTGACGCTGAAATCAGCATGAAGAAACGCAAGACCCGTGCCTTCCATCGTGTGCGTCAACAGTCCCTCGGCCATTGCGTAGACCATCACCCCCGGCACCACCCGCCCATGCTCCGCGGCGCCGTCGCGGGCATGCTCTGAGTCGGTGAATAATGATTCCGTCATCCACGTCAGATTGCAGAACCCGACAAGATCGGCCTCGGTCACCGTGCGGCTGCGGGTTTTGAAGCGGGCCTCAATCTCGACTTCATCGAAGTAGAAGCCGGTCGTGCGCAAAACGTCTTTCATAGCGGCTCCATTCAGTAGGATTTTGGAAGCCCAAGCGCCTTTTCGGCGATGAACGACATCAGCATATGCGGCGTCACCGGTACGATGTGGAACAACAACGCCTCGCGGACCAGCCGCTCAACATGATGTTCCTTGGCGTATCCAAAACCACCAAATGTCATCTGCGCCGTCTGCGTTGCCTCTACCGCGGCTTCAGCTGCCAGCAGCTTTGCGGCATTCGCCTCGACACCACATGGCTCGCCGGCGTCATAAAGAGCGGCCGCGTGCATCACCATCAGATTGGCGGATTCGACCCTGGCCCAGGCTTTGGCAAGCGGATGCTGGATGCCCTGATTCTGCCCGATCGGACGGCCGAAGACATGGCGCTCTTTTGCATATTCCGCCGCGCGTTTGATCGCGTTTCTCGCAATGCCGACGCATTCCGCCGCCACCAGCACGCGTTGGGGATTCAGGCCGTGCAAGATCTGGCGGAACCCTTGGCCTTCCTCGCCGATCATATCCTCGACTGGAACCGGCAGACCGTCGATGAACACCTCGTTGGAGTCCACCGCCTTGCGGCCCATCTTCTCGATCTCGCGCACGTCCACGAAGGTCCGGTCGAGCGTCGTGTAAAACAGGGTCAGCCCCTCGGTGGGCTTTGTCACCTCTTCAAGCGGCGTGGTCCGGGCCAGCAACAGCATCTTGTGCGCCACCTGCGCGGTTGAAATCCAGACCTTCTGGCCATGCTCCACATACCGGTCACCCTGTGGGATGCCCACGTCTTGAGCTTTGTCGTATCCAGCCCCGTCGTCGGCTCCGTCACCGCGAAACAGGCTTTTTCGCGCCCTTCCAGAAGCGGCACCAGCATCCGCTGTTTTTGCACCGAGGTGCCAAACTTTACTACTGGATTAAGCCCAAAAATGTTCATGTGAATGGCCGACGCACCGCTGGCGCCGCTACCTGATTCCGCGATGGCCTGCATCATGATTGCCGCCTCGGTTATGCCCAATCCGGCGCCGCCGACCTCTTCGGGCAATGCGATACCCAGCCAGCCGCCATCCGCCAAAGCCTTGTGCAGATCGTGGGGGAAGCCGCCGTTGCGGTCTTTTTCCAGCCAGTATTCATCATCGAAATCGGCACAGATGCGCAAAATAGTTTCGCGGATTTCCTGCTGCGCCTCAGTATACCGATAGGTCATGTTTTTTCCTCGGAGTCCTGCGGCATGCCCACCCCCTGACGAGGTCCGCGCCGCGATTTCTTGTTCATTCAAACCCAGATCGCGCAATACCGCGTGGCTGTCCGCGGCCTCGGCTCGGCCAAGCCAGCGCACGGCACCCGGCGGGTCTGGCAGGTAAGGCACTGCGCCGATCACCCGCGTCGGTTCTCCCGCTAAATCCACGATGTCACCGCGATGGGCGATGGGCGATGGGCGATGGGCGATGGGCGATGGGCGGATGGTTCACGATGTCCTCGACGCTACGAAATACTCTCCCTGGTCATCCAATAGCGACGGCTATTCAGATTACAAAACCACCGCCGCAGATCACATATTGCCCGGAAATGAAGTTCGATTCCGGCGCGCAAAACAGGTAGACAGCCCCTGCGGCTTCCTCCGGTGTACCGACCCGGCCCAGTGGGATCGAAGTTTCCATCTGGCTTAACAGATCGGGGCTGACACCTACGCGGATGTCCTTGCCTTCAACCTTGATCGTGCTGTCCCCTTTGGCGCTGCCTTCGGTCAGGCGCGTGCGGATCGGGCCAAAGGCCACGGCATTGACGTTGACCTTGTATCGGCCCCACTCCTTTGCCATCGCTCTGGTCAGGCCGATGATGCCGGCCTTGGCGGCGGAATAGTTGATTTGCCCGGCATTGCCGCCGGTTCCGGCGATGGACGAGATATTCACAACCTTGCGAAACACTTCCTGCCCCGCGTCAGCCTCGGCGCGGGCCTTGTCGCGGATCACTGGTGCGGCGGCTCGAAGAATCTGAAAAGGCGCCGTCAGATGCACGTCGATGATGGCATGCCACTGCTCATCCGTCATTTTCTGGACCACATTGTCCCAGGTATACCCTGCATTGTTAACGATAATGTCCAGCCCGCCGAAGGCGTTAACGCCGGTATCAACGAACCGTTGGGCAAAGCCATCTTCGGTCACCGACCCAGCGCAGATCGCGGCCTCGCCGCCCATGTCACGGATCATTTCAGCGGTTTGCGCGGCTGGATCAGCATCCAGATCGTTGACCACGACCCGTGCGCCTTCGGCCGCCAGTTTCAAAGCGACCTGGCGGCCAATACCGCGCCCCGATCCGGATACAAGCGCGACGCGCCCATCAAGCCTTGCAGTCATGTCAACCCTCCCAAGTTACAATCGGCGCGCAAATGCACCGCCCTCATACCGCCTCGTACAGCGTCACGACACATGCACCCCCTAGGCCCAGATTGTGTTGAAGCGCCAGCCGCGCGCCCGCAACCTGCCGGGCATCGGCCTTGCCGCGCAATTGCTGCACAAGCTCGGTGCATTGCGCGAGGCCCGTGGCCCCCAACGGGTGCCCTTTGGACAACAGGCCGCCCGACGGGTTGGTCACATATTTACCGCCAAATGTATTGTCGCCGTCATCGACAAATTTCCCGGCCTCGCCACGACCGCAAAGGCCAAGCGCCTCGTAGGTGATCAACTCGTTATGGGCGAAACAGTCGTGCAGCTCGACGACGTTGATATCTTCGGGGCCGATGCCCGCGGTCTCATAGACTTGATCGGCGGCCTTTTTGGCCATGCTGGCGCCAACAACCTCGCGCATATCGTGGGCATTGAAGGTTTCTGGCCCGTCGGTGGTCATCGACTGGGCCGCAATCCGGACAGAGGAATCCAGCCCGTGCTTGTCGGCAAACGCCTTTGAACAGATGATCGCCGCCGCCGCGCCGCATGTCGGCGGGCAGGCCATCAGCCGGGTCATGACACCGGGCCAAACCACTTTGGCGGCCAGAACCTCTTCGGCGGTTACCTCGGTGCGAAACAGGGCGACCGGGTTTTTTGCGGCGTGCCGACTGGATTTGGCGCGTATCTTGGCGAATGTTTCCAGGGTGGTGCCAAACTCTTCCATATGCGCCTTGCCGGCACCGCCGAAATACCGCAGCGCCAGCGGGATCTCGGGACAGCCAACCAGATCGTCGGTTTCGTCATCAAACGATTGGAACGGGCTTACCCGATCCTCGAACACCGACCCGATTGCGCCGGGCTTCATCTGCTCGAAACCCAAGGCAAGGACGCACTCGACCGCCCCGCTTTCGACGGCCTGACGCGCCAGGAACAGCGCTGACGAGCCGGTTGAGCAGTTGTTGTTGACGTTCAAAATCGGAATGCCCGTCATACCCACCTGGTACAAGGCCCGCTGACCGCAGGTGCTGTCACCATAAACATAGCCGACATAGGCCTGCTGGATCAGGTCGTAGGACAATCCGGCATCCTGCAACGCGCTACGGGTGGCTTTTGCCGCCATCACGTCATAGCTTTCAGACGCGCCGGGTTTCTGAAAGGGGACCATTCCGACCCCGGTTACATGAGCCTTTGCGGACATTGAAGCCTCCCCTGATCACAAACCGTTTCTCGAACGAATAGGATGAAAACTGGATTGGAATTTATCTAACACACGTTAGAATACCTACAATAGCTGGAAAAATACCATGTGCAAGGCCACTCTGAACCCGATGATCCGCAGGGCCGACAAGGCCCCTGGGCACGCGTCTCAAAGCGCATCACGAGCGGATATTTACCAGCTTTTCCGCAGTCGTGCGTCAGCTTCACCAGGCGCCATTGCCATCGAGGACTCTGACGAACGTACAACTTATGCCGCTTTGCTTTGTCGTGTTGACCAACTGGCCGGGCACTTTGCCGGGCTTGGCCTGAACGTTGGGGATCGGATCGCCATTTTATCGCGCAACCGGCGCGAATATGTCGAGGTCGAACTGGCCGCCGCCGCCTCGGGCTTGATCGTCGCCTGCCTGAACTGGCGGCTTTTGGCCATCGAATTGCGCCATTGCGTAACTCTGGTTTCCCCACGCCTGATTATAACGGAACCTAATCTGCAAGGGTTGCTCGACCAGACCCCGGACATCGCGACACTGACCCTGGGCCGCGAATACGAGGATGCCCTAACGCAGGCCGGCCCATTCACCGCACTTCCACAAGACCCTGAAAACAGTTTGATCATTCTGTATACCAGCGGCACGACCGGCCTGCCCAAGGGGGCAGTCATAAGCCATCGCGCGATGATTGCCCGCGCGGCGGTCTTTGCCGGCGAACTGGGCCTTGCCCCGACGGACTCGTTTGTCGCCTGGGCGCCGATGTTCCACATGGCCTCGACCGATCACGCGTTGTCCACGCTCCTGCGCGGGGGCACGGTGGTGATTATCGACGGCTATGATCCGGATGCCATTCACCGGTCCGTCCAGGCGCATCGCATTGGCTGGCTGGTTCTTATCCCCGGCATGATCGAACCCTTTATCGCCCACGTCACTGAACAGGGAATCGTCCCCAAAGGCATTCGTGTCTGCGGAGCGATGGCGGATCTGGTTCCGCCACATCAGATATCCGAGGTTACCACGTTATTGAATGCGCCTTACCTGAACAGTTTCGGCTCTACCGAAACCGGCCTGCCACCCGCCACGCGCGCTACAATCCCGATCGGTGCGACCCCGCAAACCCTGTCCAAGCAGATCAGCGCCTTTTGCGAAATACGTCTGGTGGACGAAACCGGCCAGGACGTGCCTGTCGGCACCCCGGGAGAGTTGTTGATGCGCGGGCCGACGTTGTTTTCCGGCTACTGGAATGCCGACGACACCAATGCCGACGCGTTTCGCGATGGTTGGTTCCACATGGGCGACGTGTTCCGACGCAATGCGGACGGCACGCTGGATTTCGCTGACCGGGCGAAATATCTCATCAAGACTGGCGGGGAAAACGTCTATCCCGCCGAGATCGAGCGCGTCCTGATGGCCGACCCCAACGTCACCGCCGCAGCAGTCGTACGGGCACCGGATGATCGTTGGGGCGAAGCACCGGTGGCTTTTGTTTCACGCTCTTGCGACACGGCAACACAGGACACGCTGATGGCCGCCTGCCGCGCCGCGCTCGCGGCCTACAAATTACCCCGCGAAATTCACTTTATTGCCTTTGAGGATTTTCCAAGGTCAACCAGCGGTAAAATCCAGCGGCACGCTCTGGAATCGTCACTGCGCGCCGATCCGGGGCAATCGAGCAGCCAGAGCTAAGCCGACCGGAAACGTGGATCGTTCATAACGGCTTCAACTCTGACAATGATACCCCGTCAGCGCTGCGGCCTGCGTATCGTGTCCCTTGATTTTTTTTCTAACATATGTTTGATTTTTTTGATGGCCAGACAATTGGTCCATTCCGGAAGGACGAAAATGAACGCTCACACCGGGCCGTCGGTTGAAGATATCGCCGCGATCAAAGCCAATTACGCCCTGAACGACGAACAGCGCGCAATCATCGACCATGTCGATCGTGTGGCGCGTGAAATCCTGCATCCGTTACAGGAAAGGATGGATGCCGAGGAATGGTGGCCCGACGATCTGTTTCCAAAAATGGGAGAGTTGGGCCTGCTGGGAATTACGGCACCGGTTGAGCTGGGCGGCAGCGGCCAGGATGAGTTCACTCAGGCCTTGGTGTCGGAAATCCTGTCAAAATGGAACCCGGCGGTGGGGTTGTCGCACGGGGCGCATGACAATCTGTGTCTGAACAACCTTCTGCGCAATGGGTCGCAAGACCAGATTGAAAAATATGTTCCCGGCCTGTGCAACGGCACGCTGGTCGGGGCGCTTGGACTGACCGAGCCGGGCGCCGGGTCGGATGCACTGGGGTCGATGGCGACAACAGCGGTGCGCGACGGCGACGACTATGTGCTGAACGGCACCAAAATCTATATCACCAACGGACCGATCGCAGGCATCGTCCTCGTTTATGCCAAAACTGACAAATCCAAAGGTGCCAAGGGCATTTCCGCCTTTATTGTCGAAACGGCTACACCCGGCTTTTCGGTGGCGCAGAAACTCGACAAAATGGGTTTTCGCGGCTCTCCCACTGGCGAGCTGGTTTTCCAGGATTGCCGCGTGCCCGCCGGTAATATGATCGGGGCGGAAAACACCGGCGTTTCCGTGGTAATGAGCGGGCTGGACCTGGAGCGCGCCATGGTTGCATCAATGTGCGTCGGCATGGCCGAGCGGGCATTGGAGCTGGCGCTGGAATACTCGCAGCTGCGTGAGCAGTTCGGCAGGCCGATTTCACAATTCCAAATGATGCAATCCAAGCTGGCCGAGATCTATGTCGATGTGCAAAGCGCGCGCGCCATGAGTTATCGTGCGCTGGCCGCCTGTGTTGGCCTGCCAAAAGGCGCGGGCGGGCGCGGTGAGATTCACAAGCTGACAGCCGCCGCCTGCCTTTATGCCGGCGAGGCGTTCAACCGGTCCGTCACCTCCGCCTGCCACATCCATGGCGGGTCCGGCTATATGCAGGACACTGAAATCAACCGGCTGTTCCGTGCCAACAAACTGTTGGAAATTGGCGCAGGCACCAGCGAGGTGCGCAAGATTATCATCGCCGAAGAACTTTTGCGCGGATAGGGAAACACTATGAACAAACATCTGCGCAACAACGCACCCAGCCATTATGTCACGGCCGATCAGCAGGCACTGGCCGATCATGCTTACCGGTTTTTCCAGTCTGAATTCCACCACCTGAATGCAGAAATGGATGACACCGATGACCTGCCTGCATCGGTTTTCCCGAGGCTGGGCGAGATGGGGTATCTGGGGCTGAATGTCTCGCCCGAATTCGGCGGCGCCGGGCTCGATTTTACATCGGCTTGCGTCATCACCGAGGAGCTGTCTCGTGCAAGCGCCGCGATCGGCCTTAGCCAAGTCGCGCATGACAATCTGTGCGTCAACAACATCTACCGCAACGCAAATGATGAACTGCGGCGCAAATACTTGCCGGAACTATGTGAAGGCAAACTGATCGGTGGATTAGGGCTGACCGAGCCCGGTGCCGGGTCGGATGCATTGGGGTCGATGCGCACGACCGCTCGCAGGGATGGCGACGATTACATTCTGAATGGCACCAAGATCTATATCACCAACGGTCCGATCGCGGACATTGTTCTTGTGTACGCCAAAACCTCGCCCGAAAAAGGCGCCAAGGGGATTTCCGCGTTCATCGTTGAAGCGGGTACGCCCGGTTTCAAGGTCGCACAAAAACTGAATAAAATGGGCTTTCGCGGCTCACCTACCGGCGAGTTGGTTTTTGATGAGTGCCGTGTCCCCGCGAAAAACATGGTGGGCCTGCCCGATAGCGGTGTTGCCATCACCATGAGCGGCCTTGATCTGGAGCGCGCAATTGTTTGTTTCACCGCGATGGGTATTGCCCGCCGCGCGCTGGAAATTTCCATCGACTATGCCAAGACGCGCCAACAATTCGGAAAGCCAATCGCCCATTTTCAGATGGTTCAGGCGATGCTGGCCGACATGTACACAGAAATCGAGGTGGCCCGAACTCTGTCCTTTCGCACCGCGGCAATGTGCGAGGGTCTGGAAGAGGGCGCGGGTGGACGCGGCGAAATTCACAAATTGACGGCCGCAGCGATTTTCAAAGCCGCTGCGGCAACATCGTTTGTGCTGGACAAGGCGGTGCAAATTCACGGTGGCGCGGGCTATATGCGCGACACCGAGGTGAACCGGCTTTACCGCACCGGCCGGGTTCTCGAGGTCGGCGCGGGCACGCAGGAAGTGCGCAAGCTGATCATCTCTGGCGAACTTCTGAAAAACTGACGGACAGGCAACATGACTTCACAGACATCCCCGCGTTATGCGCCCGACCTGATGGCCGGTCAGGTGGCGCTTGTCACTGGATCTGGCTCTGGCATGGGGCGGGCAACCGCGCTGGAAATGGCTGGCTGCGGGGCGCGGCTGGCCCTGTTTGCACGCCGGTCGGAACCATTGGAGGAAACCGCCGAAATGATCCGCGCGCGCGGCGGCGAAGCCTTTGTCGTGCCCGGCGACACCCGCGACGAGGACACCATCGAAGCCGCAATGCTGAAGATCAAGGACCATTATGGACAGCTGGACGTGCTGGTCAACAACGCGGGTGGCCAATATATCGCCGCGGCCCGCGATATTTCCAACAAAGGGTTCGAGGCGGTGATCCGCAACAACCTGATTGGGTCATGGCAGATGACCCGTGCGGCGGCGGATCATTTCATGTTCGAACGCGGTGGGTCGATTGTGTTTGTCACAGCCATTTCCGCGCGCACGGCACTAACCGGATTTGCACACACTGTTGCGGCGCGCGCGGGTGTCACCGGCATGATGAAAACGCTGGCCGCCGAATGGGGCGAATATGGAATCCGGCTGAACTGTGTCGCTCCGGGCACAATCAAGACCGACGCCCTTGGCCGCTATCCGATTACGCCCGAGCAATGGCAAATGCTGAACCGCTCGGTCCTGAACCGGATGGGCACAGCCGAGGATATCTCGGGCATGATCATCTATCTTGCCTCCAGGTTAGGGGGCTTCATTACTGGCGAGGATCTTTATGTCGATGGCGGCGAAACGCTTCACCTGGGCCACGACGCCCGCGATATGATCAACCCTGAACTGTTTGAACAACGGAAACGCGGCGACGGCAAAGAATAGCTGCCCCGCACCACACCAAAAAGGAACTCAAATGATCGACCCGATCGTCCTTCTGGATATCAAGGACCGTATTGCTACGGTCACCCTCAACGACCCCGACCGGCGCAACCCGATCACAGGCAATAACATGATCGAGGCACTGCTCGACGCCTTCGATCAGGTGCAGCGCGCCCCCGATGTCAGCGTGATGATCCTGACCGGGGCGGGAACCGCCTTTTGCGCCGGAGGCGATATCAAGGCGATGCACAACAAAACCGATCAATTTAGTCTACCGCCGCTGGACGTCGCCGAAAGCTATATCAACGGAATCCAGCGTATCCCGATCGCGCTTTATAATCTGGACGTTCCAACAATTGCGGCCGTAAACGGCGCGGCTGTCGGTGCCGGGTGTGACTTGACCATGATGTGCGACATGCGGATCGCCTCGGACAAGGCTAAATTCGGCGAAGTCTTTTTGAACCTGGGGATTATCCCCGGCGATGCGGGTAGCTGGTTTCTGATCCGCCGCCTGGGCTATCAGAAGGCGGCGGAACTGACGTTTTCGGCGCGTATGATAGACGCGGCCGAAGCGCTGGACCTTGGTATGGTTCTGGCGGTTGTGCCCCATGACGATCTGATGGCCAAAGCACACGAAAAAGCCGCCATCATCGCCGCCAAGCCGCCGCGCACCGTGCGCACCGCGAAACGGTTGCTGCGCAATGCCGAACGTATGGACCTACCTGATTTCCTGAACACCGCGGCCGCCTATCAGGCGCTCATGCACCAAACCGCGGACCATCACGAAGCGCTGTCGGCTTTCCTGGAGAAGCGTCAACCAACATATTCGGGGAAATAGGACAGGCTGCAATGAGTGATACCAAAGATGCGGAACGGTTTGCGATGATCGCAAACCTCTGGAACTCGAAGGCCAAGGGCTTGATCGCCGAGATGGACTTAAAGATCGAACGTGCCGACCGAAAAGGCGTTGAAATACGGATGCCATTCAACCCGGATTTTTGTCTGGATGAAGAAGGAACAATGTTGCACGGCGGTGTCCTGACGGCACTGCTGGACAGCGCTTTCGGGCTGGCCAACTTTCTGGCGATCGAAGACGTCCAGACAATGGCAACCCTGGATCTGCGTGTTGATTATCTGCGCCCGGCACGTTCGCGTACCGACGTCATTGTGTTTGCCGAATGCTACCGGGAGACCCGCCACATCGCGTTTGGAAGCGGAAAAATCTGGTTTGACACTGGCGATTGCGAAGAGGTCGCTCGAGGATCGGCGGCCTTTGCCCTAACACGCGGCAAAGGTGGTTTGTTGGATAAAATGAATACACAAGGCCCCGGCGGATGAAGCTCAGAGATATACAGGCGCGCTGTGATCGTGTGCCGTTCTACCGTCACTTGGGTTTTTCGGTGACCGAAACCAGCGACACGCACTTTGTGGCCTGTATGCCCTTCGAACAGCGGCACATAGGCAACCCCGTGCTAGATACATATCATGGCGGGATAATCGCCAGTTTCATGGAAGCAATCGCCTCGCTGACCGTGTTGGACGATCTGGAATCACCTCCACCAAAACCGATCAATCTGACCGTTGACTATCTTCGGCCCGGGCTGCCCGGAACGCTGAACACGCGCGCCATGGTTTCGCGCAAAGGTCGGCGCATGGCAAGCGTCGAAGCCGTTGCATGGCTTGAAGATGAGGGAAAACCTGTCGCGAAAGGCCTGTTCCACTTTCTGTTGATCTGATCCCGGAAGGCACTCCGAATCCGCCGTAACGAGATCTGCGCCACGTTGCAAAGCCGGAATTCGAATGGTGCCGGAATTTCTTTCCATGTCCGTTGATTTCGCACCAGCGCAGCGAGCCGGCCAGGCCGTAACAGGCGGGTTACACGCTCTTTTCACGGCTTCCTGTTTGGCATCGGCCGTCTCTGGTGGTCCGTCCCCCGCGAATTGGTCCGCCCATTGGGTTAGACTTGCCCCGTTCTTGAGCTGGCGTAGTCGCTTCATCTCGGACGGCATAAGGCCTGCATACATCTTGCGCCAATTATAGAACGTCGCCTGCCTTCCGGCAGACCTCCGCAACCGCGGAACCCTCGTCGGCCCGCTTCAAGACAAACGCTATTCGCGCCTCTGAAAACGTCGATGCCTTCATGGAAATCTCCTTCTCCCGATACCGGGATCATAATTGGAAAATTCCAGCTCGAAATGGTCCGATTCTTGGGGGCGGATCACGAAAAACGCCGGGTGATACTAAATGATGAAAATGAACGGCGCGTAATGCATGCTATGAGGCGTGGCGCTTCCAATACTCCCCATGCTGGACCACGCTCGATTCCGAGAGAAGCTTCTCAAGGTGGGCCGCTGCATTTCGTTTGGCGGCCATCGCGATATGCGGATCGGATTTCTTGTAAACCGAAGCGGCAATATTCTCGACCGTGTCGGAGGTGCTCGCAAGATGCGCAAGAATTTCAGCCTCCCGACGCATCCGGTTGGCGAGGAGCCGTTTGACGTAAGGTTTCGGGTTTTCGAGCGCAGGGCCGTGACCCGGAAGGCAAATTTTATCGTCACGCCCGATCAGCCGCTCAAGCTGGGTAAAGTAATCGCGCATGTTGCCGTCCGGCGGGCTCACGATCGAGCTGTTCCAACTCATTATGTGATCGCCCGAGAACAACACCCCGTCCGGCCGCGCGAAGCAGAGATGATCGCTTGCATGACCGGGCGTGTGCAGGACAGTGAGACCGGCGATCAGAGCACCGTCCTCAAGGTATCCGTCAGGTTCAAATGCGTCGTCCGGGAATACACGCGAGACGTAAACAGGCAGACCTGTTCTTTCGCGCAATGCCGGCGCGGCGCCGAAATGATCGGAATGGTGATGCGTGATGAGAATTCCGGCGGGGTTTGGCCCTAGGTTCGCCACGATCGCCTCGAAGTGGTCGTGATCTTCCGCCGGGCCGGGATCGATCACGAATCGGCCGTCGGAGGCGTCTACGAGGTAGGTATTCGTACCATGATAGGTCATCTTGCCGGGATTGTTTGCAACCACCCTCTGGATGCCCTCCGCCACCTCGGCGCCTTGCGCGCGGCGGGGTTCCGGCTCTGTGAAAAACATGCTGCCTTTTGTCATCGGACACGACCGCAATTTGGCGACAAACGATCCGCCATCCGTACAAATGGCGACACCTTTGTCGTGGCGGGACGTGACATGAATGCCGCCTCACGGAGGTTGGACTGGAAAGATGAAATATAATGTGTGCCTGATATTGAGACTGGCATGGATTTGAAAACCTCCAGAAAGTGTTCGGTGCCGATCAAACCCGGCACCGGAGCCGGCCGCCAAGCCGGTTCACATACGTTTGGCGACCTCTTCGAGCATCACCTCGGAGGCGCCACCGCCGATGGCCTGAACGCGGGCGTCGCGTGACATGCGCTCGACCGGGGTTTCGCGCATATAGCCCATGCCGCCGTGGAACTGGACACAGTCGTAAAGCACACTGTTGACCATCTCGCCACAATAGGCCTTGACCATCGAAACCTCTTTCACGCAATCGCGCCCCGCGGCGTCCAGCTCCGCGGCATGATAGACAAGCTGGCGGCCTGCCTCGATCCGGGTCAGGCAATCGGCCAGACGCTGGCGAATTGCCTGTTTGTCCCAGAGTACGCCGCCGAAGGCCTTGCGCTGCCTGGCGTAGTCCACGGTTATTTCGAGCGCCGTCTGCGCTTCGGCGCATGCCATCGCGCCCAACACGATCCTTTCGTTCTGAAAGTTCTTCATAACCGAATAAAAGCCTCTGTTGACCTCGCCCAGCACGTTCTCGGCCGGGACGCGTACGTCTTCCAAGATCAGCTCGGCCGTATCCGAGCACAGCCAGCCGGTCTTGTTCAGTGCCCGTCCGACCGAGAAGCCCGGCGTGCCCTTTTCGATCGCGAACATGGTGATCCCGCGCGAGCCCTTGGCATCGGGGTCGGTCTTGGCTCCGACGAAGTACAGATCGCCATGCACGCCGTTGGTGATGAACATTTTGGTGCCGTTCAGCACCCAGTCGGATCCGTTCCGCACGGCGCGGGTGCGCATGCCCGCCACGTCCGACCCCGCGCCCGCTTCCGTCACAGCGACGGCGGTAATCTTCTCGCCCGATGTGATCGACGGCATCCAGCGCGCCTTTTGTTCGGGTGTGCCCGCGTTTTCCAGATGTGGCGATGCCATGTCCGTGTGCACCAGAACCGTGGCCGAGAAACCGCCGAAGGTGGAACGCCCGACCTCTTCCGCCAGTACCACGCTGGACATCACATCCAGCCCGGCGCCGCCGTAGTCCTCGGCATAGCGCATGCCCAGCATGCCCAGATTGCCCATCTGGCGCAGCACCTCGCGGGGCACCATGCCGTCCTCTTCCCAGGGTTCAGCCTTGGCCGTCACCTCGGTTTCGATGAAACGGCGAAGCTGGTGGCGCATCATGTCGTGATCGTCATTGAACGGACCGATGGCCGCAGTGGTGGTGTCCTGTCTCGTCATGTCGTTTCCTCCGGATCAAGTTTGATGAGCGGAGCGTGCCCGGCGACGGTATCGCCCGGTGCACAATAGATCTCCGTTACCACGCCCGCGACCGGCGCGGGCAGGCTTTGCAGCAGTTTCATGGCTTCCAGCACCACCAGCGTGTCACCGGCGGCGACGCGGTCGCCGGGTGCGACGCGCACCTCGGCAACGGCGCCAGGCATGGGGGCCGACAACAGGTCAGCGCCGCTTGCACCGACGCTGACGCGGGTAAGGTGCTGATCTTCCAGAGAGCGCAAGTCTGTCACGGTCGTGCCGGCGGAGGTTTGCAAATGCACTCGCCAATGATTGCCGCTGCGTTCAACATGAGCGACGCGCGAGAAAGGAACTCCGTCGATGCGGCCACTCAGGCGGTGCCCGATCAAGGCGGTGGCCTCGGTTGTGATGGTCTGGCCGTCCGGCAGTCTGGCGACAAGCCCAGCTCCGGCTCCAACCACGTGGATCGGCTCTTTCTCGGAAGTGTTCCAGTAGGCCGCCGCGCCGGACCGGCCCGCAGCCGCGGTAATTCGCCAGGACCCGAGGCTGTCCCAGGGAGACGTGCCCGCCGGGGTGAGATGCAAATGCAGCGCCATGGCGGCGAGGCCCGTGTCCCGGGCATCCGGTGTAGGTTGCGTCCAACCATCCGGGAACATTTCCGGCAGGCCCGAGGTGTGGTGCCGGAACGCCTGAAAATCCGCATGTGTCAGCAGCGCGCGCTGATAGGACAGGTTCAGGCCGACACCGCCGACGGCGAAGGTGTCAATCGCGGCGACGGCCTGACGGATCGCCCCGGCACGGTCCGGCGCATGGACGATCAGCTTGGCCAACATGGAATCGTAATGGTGGCCGATGACCGAGCCTGCTGCGACCCCGGTATCCAGCCGTATGCCAGCGGGTGGTGCCCAAAGGGTGATCTGGCCTGTTTCGGGGCGGAAATTCTCGGTCGGGTTCTCGGCGGCGATGCGAATCTCGATGGCGTGGCCGTCAAACCGCACATCGGATTGCGCGAACGACAGCGCCTCACCCCGCGCAATGCGCAACTGCCATTCGACCAGGTCGATGCCGGTGATCACCTCGGTCACCGGATGTTCGACCTGAAGGCGGGTGTTCATTTCGAGAAAATAGTATTCGCCGCGCGCCGGATCGTAGAGGTATTCCACCGTCCCCGCCGAGCGATAGCCGATGGACTGTGCCAGCCGCACCGCCGCCGTCAGCATGCCGGTGCGCAGGTCGTCGGGCAGATCGGCGGCGGGAGCCTCTTCGATCAGCTTCTGGTAGTTGCGCTGAAGCGAACAGTCGCGGTCACCCAGATGCAGCACGGTGCCGTGGCTGTCGCCCAGAACCTGCACCTCGACGTGACGGGCACGGGGCGCGTAGCGTTCGAGGAACACCACCGAATCGCCAAAGGCACCTTTCGCCTCGGACCGGGCAGAGGCGATGGCTTCGGGCGCGTCGGCCAGATCGGTCACAAGACGCATACCGCGCCCGCCGCCGCCGGCGCTGGCCTTGACCAGAAACGGCGTGCCAAGCGCCCGCGCCTCTTCGAGCAGTCGCGCGTCGGATTGGTCTTCGCCGCGATAACCGGGCAGGACGGGCACACCTGCGGCCTCGGCGGCGGCCTTTGCCTCGATTTTCGATCCCATCATGGCAATCGCATCGGGTTCGGGTCCGATGAACACAAGGCCCGCCGCCTCGACCGCGGCGGCGAAACCGGCGTTTTCGGACAAAAAGCCATAGCCGGGATGCACCGCGCCGGCGCCGGTCGCGCGGGCGGCGTCCAGAATGGCGTCGACGTTAAGATAACTTTCCGAGGGCGCCGCCCCGCCGATGCAGACGGCGTGATCGGCCTCGGCCACAAAGGGAGCGTCGCGGTCCGCCTCGGAAAAGACCGCCACCGTTTCCAGCCCCAGCTCGCGGCACCCGCGCTGGATGCGCCAGGCGATTTCGCCCCTGTTGGCGATCAGGACGCGGGCAAAGCTCATGTCACGCGCCAGGAAGGAATGCTTTTGTTGAGGAAGCTGTTGATGCCCTCGATGCCTTCCTCGGTTTCCCAGGCGTCGGCCAGACGGTCGGCGGTGTAGATCATGTTGGTTTCCATATCGTGCGCCGCGACATAGGCGATCAGCGCCTTGGTGTCGGCCACCGCGCCGGGTGCGGCCTGAAGGTGATCCTGCACGACGCTTTCGATGGCCGTGTCCAGATCATCGGCGGCGACGACCTCGGTCAAGAGACCGATCCGTTCGGCGCGCGCGCTGTCGAACAAAGCCCCCGACAGCATGGTTTCGCGCGAATGCACCTTGCCGATGCGGGCCACGACGTAGGGCGAGATATTTGCCGGCAACAGGCCCAGTTTCACCTCGGTCAGGCCAAAGCGTGCCCCTTCGGCGCCAATCGTGTAGTCGCAGACCGAAATCATGCCGACCCCGCCGCCATAGGCGGGACCGTTAATCCGCCCGATCAGCGGTTTGGGCAGCGTGTCGAGGCGACGTAGCAACTGCGCCAGAGTGGCGCTTTGGTCGACCCGCTCGACGCGGGATTTGTCGACGTTCGACGAGAACCAGTTGAAGTCGCCCCCCGCGCAAAAACTCTTGCCGTTGCCGGTCAGGACCACGATGCGCACTGTGTCATCCGCAGCCAGCCTCCCGGCTGCGTCATAAAGCTCGGCGATCAGCGTACCGTTCAGGGCATTGTGCTTATCCGGCCGGTTCAGGGTCACGGTGGCGACACCGCGCGCGTCGGTTTCGACAAGAATGGTTTCATAGGTCGTCATGTTATTGGCCTCACATTCTGAATACGGGCGTGTGGCGCCCTGCCTCGGGTACCGAAGAGACAATGGCCAGACACAGGCCCAGAATATCGCGGGTCTGGCCCGGTTCGATCAGCCCGTCATCCCAGAGCCGCGAGGTGGCGTAATAGGGGTCGGACTGTTCAGCGTACTGGGCGCGCACCTGCGCCTCGATCTGCGCCATGTCGGCTTCCAGCGTGTCAGGCTCGCCGCCTTTCTGGCGGCGCAGTTCCAGCATCACGTTGGTGGCGATGTCGGCGGACATGGTGGCCAGTTCCGCCGTGGGCCAGGCAAAGAGGAAGTTCGGCGCAAAGCCACGCCCGCCCATGCCGTAATTGCCTGCGCCGTAGGAGCCGCCCAGAAGCACCGACAGGCGCGGCACTTTGGCGACCGACATGGCATAGACCAGCTTGGCGCTGTCCTTGGCGATGCCGCCGCGTTCGGCTTCGGTCCCGACCATGAAGCCGGAAATGTTGTGCAGGAACAGAAGCGGGATATTCCTTTGATCGCACATCGAGACGAACTGGGCCCCCTTCAACGAACTGTCGGACAGAAGCGCGCCGTTGTTGGCCAGGATACCCACGCGATAGCCATGGATGCGCGCCGTGCCGCAGACCAGCGTTTCACCCCAGCCGGGTTTGAATTCGCGGAATTGGCCAGCGTCGATCATGCGCAGCAGAACCTCACGCATGTCGTAGGGTTCCTTGCGGTCGGCGCTGATGACGCCGAGCAACTCGGATGGGTCATGCAAGGGCGCTTCGGGGGGCGCGTCGGGCTGCATCGTGCGCGATTGGCCTAGCTCGGCCACGATGTCGCGCATCAGCGCCAGCGCATGGTGTTCGTCTTCGGCCAGATGGTCCGAGACGCCCGAGACGCGAGAATGCATCTCGGCCCCGCCCAGCGTTTCGCCATCGACCTCTTCGTTGATAGCCACCTTGACGATCGAAGGCCCGCCTAGATGGATGCGTGCATTCCCGCGCACCATGATGACCTCGTCTGACAACGCGGGGATATAGGCCCCGCCCGCCGTGCAGCCGCCGAACACGGCCGAGATCTGCGGCAACCCGCTGGCCGACATGTTGGTCTGGCGATAAAAGGAATTGCCAAAATGGCGGGCGTCGGGAAAGACCCGGTCCTGTTCGGGCAGATAGGCCCCGCCGCAATCCACCAGATACAGGCAGGGCAGCCGGTTTTCCGCTGCGATTTCCTGGGCACGGATGTGCTTCTGCACCGTCTCGTGATAGAAGGAGCCACCCTTCACAGTCGCATCGTTGGCGATGATCATGCATGGCGAGCTATGGACCATACCGATGCCGGTCACGATCCCGGATCCGGGCACCTCGCCCCCGTACTGACCATAGGCCGCGAGCGAAGACAGTTCCAGAAACGCGGTGCCCGGGTCGACCAGCAGGTCAATCCGGTCGCGGACCAGAAGCTTGCCCCGCGCGAGGTGACGTTCAACCATGTCGGGACGCCCGCCCGACGTGACCTCGGCGATCCGCGCGCGCAGGGTCTCGACGCGTTCACTTTGCGCCGCGTCGTTGCGCGCGTAGGTCTCGGATGCGGTCAGTACCGTTGTTTCAAGACGAGCCATAGATCGGATATCCTGTTGCCGTCCGGGCAACCGTCATGCGGCTGCCTGGAAATGTCAGTCGCCAGCCAGGCCCCAATGCGAGGCCTAGCGACCAGTGCTAGATCACGAAGCCGCCGCCGCGGATGACGTGCTGGCCCGAGATGAAGTTCGTTTCGGGCGCACAGAACAGATAGACCGCGCCCGCGGCCTCTTCCGGGGTGCCGACCCGGCCCAGTGGGATCATCCGTTCCATCTGGGCCAGAAGATCGGGGTTCACGCCTACCTTGATCTCCTTCTCCTCAGCCTTGCGTGCCGTCACCGTCCGCGCTGCCTTCGGTCAGGCGGGTGCGGATCAGGCCGAAGGCCACGGCATTGACGTTGACCTTGTAGCGGCCCCATTCCTTGGCCATCGTCCGGGTGCCCCCCCAGGATACCGGCCTTGGCGCCGATCAAGCGGTGATCAGCGCCACGCGCCCGTCGAGTTTGTCCGTCATGTTCTATCCTTCCGAAGGGCGCTGTCAGACTTTTTCATAAAGTGTGGTCACACAGGCCCCGCCGAGGCCCAGGTTGTGCTGGAGCGCCAGACGCGCGCCGTCGACCTGGCGCGCATCGGCCTTGCCGCGAAGCTGCTGAACAAGCTCGGTGCATTGCGCGAGCCCGGTCGCCCCAAGCGGATGGCCCTTGGACAACAGACCGCCCGACGGGTTGGTCACGTATTTTCCGCCATAGGTGTTATCGCCATCGTCGACGAATTTCGCCGCCTCGCCGCGCTTGCAAAGACCAAGCGCCTCGTAGGTGATCAACTCATTATGGGCGAAACAGTCGTGCAGTTCGACCACGTCCACATCATCCGGTCCAATACCCGCGGCCTCATAGACCTGATCGGCGGCTTTCCTGGCCATCGAGAAACCTACAACCTCGCGCATGTCGTGCGCGTCGAAGGTTTCCGGGCCGTCCGTTGTCATGGCCTGCGCCGAAATCCGGACCGAGCTGTCGAGGCCGTGCTTGTCGGCGAATTCCTTGGAACAGACGATTGCCGCAGCCGCGCCGCATGTCGGCGGGCAGGCCATCAGCTTGGTCATGACGCCGGGCCAGAGGACCTGAGCCGCCATGACGTCTTCGGGCGTCACTTCCTGCCGGAACAGGGCAACCGGGTTTTTGGCCGCATGTCGACTGGATTTGGCGCGGATTTTCGCGAAGGTTTCCAGCGGTGTGCCGAACTCCTCCATATGCGCCTTGCCCGCACCGCCGAAATACCGAAGCGCCAGCGGGATGCCCGAATTGCCAACCAGATCGTCGGTTTCTTCGTCAAACGCCGTGAACGGGCTGACCCGATCCTTGAACATCGCGCCGATTGCGCCGGGCTGCATCTGTTCGAACCCAAGCGCCAGAGCGCAGTCCACCGCGCCGCTTTCAACGGCCTGGCGGGCCAGAAACAGCGCCGAGGATCCGGTCGAGCAATTGTTGTTCACGTTCACAATCGGGATGCCGGTCATGCCGACCTGGTACAAGGCCCGCTGACCACAGGTGCTGTCGCCATAGACATAGCCCACATAGGCCTGCTGCACCTTGTCATAGTCCAGCCCCGCATCGCTCAGCGCGCTGCGGGTGGCGGTGCCCGCCATCACATCATAGCTCTCGGATTTTCCCGGCTTCTGAAACGGGACCATCCCCACACCTGTAATATAGGCTTTGTTGGTCATTCTCTCTCTCCCAGGTTTGATCTGGACGCCATGAATCGAGCGCTATTATATTTTCTACCGTTTGTTAGATTTTACATCCCGTCAGAAGGAACTGTCAACAACGTCACGCGGTGGCGATGCCCGCGCAATTTTCCAACATGCGTTTGAATAATTTTTGCCAAGCGGCCTGAAACGGCGGCACATTTCCGGCCTGCGGGACCGAGCGTAAATAATATGGCGGTTGTTGAGCATCGGACACCTGGGCTCGGCATTCGCAGACGTCCAGCCTATGAAAGGAAGAAACAGAGTGGCGAATTGCTATGAATTCAAGGGATACGTTCCCGTTGTTCCCGAGGGAACATTCGTTCACCCGCAGGCGGTTCTGATCGGAAATGTCATACTCGGTCAGGGGTGCTATATCGGACCCGGCGCAAGCCTGCGGGGCGATTTCGGCAGGATCGTGGTTGGCGATGGGGCCAATGTTCAGGACAATTGCATTATCCATTCCTTCCCGGGCCGTGACGCGGTGGTCGAAACCGACGGTCATATCGGCCACGGTGCGATCCTGCATGGGTGCATTGTCGGACGAAACGCTCTGGTCGGGATGAATGCCGTGATCATGGACGGCGTTGAGCTGGGCGCGGAATCGATCGTCGGCGCACAGGCGTTTGTGCGGGTCGAAACGGTGATCCCGCCGCGCTCGATGGTGGTCGGATCGCCGGCAAAGGTGGTCCGCGAGGTCACGGAGAAGGAAGTTGCGTGGAAAACCCGCGGAACGGCGGAATATCAGCAACTGGCTCGCGACTGTCTGGCCGGGTTGAGACCCGTCGCCCCCCTGAAAGCGGTCGAGGCCGACCGGCCCAAGATGGCGGCCTCTGATGTCAGGTCGATACAGGAATCGCGGCAGCAGGCGACCTGATGCGCCGGACCCGAGTGCGGCGCGGTAATCGCCGGTGCCCGAGACCGAGGTGTGCATGACTGCCCCGCCCAGTTCCTGAACGCCGACCTCTTCGCCGGTGGCCGCCCGCCGAGGGCTTGATCAGCAGCGGATAGCCGACGGCGCGGGAGCGTTCGACGAAGGTTGCGGGGTCGTCATCCTCGATGGCCGAGGGCGCAACCGGAAAGCCGCGCCCCTCGACAAAGGCGCGGGCGCGGATCTTGTCGCCCATCAGGTCGATGACCTCGGATGTGGGACCGACAAACGTCACGCCGGCCTTGTCCAGCGCGGCGACGAAGCCTGCGTTTTCCGGCAGAAAGCCATAGCCCGGATGCACCGCGTCCGCGCCGATGCGTTTTGCCGCCTCGACGATCCGCGTGTCCTCTCCGACTTGCTCATTTCATCGTCGATACTGAACAGTCACAACACTGTCCATTGCAATAAATCTAACAATTGTTAGAATACATCGAGGAACGCCTCGAACCAAGTTCTTTGCCAAGGGGAAAGCGGAAGAGGAGGATCTCTCTATGCGAGGATTGAGTGGAAAACGCGTGATCTTAACTGGTGGCGGCAGCGGCATCGGTCGGGCCGTCTGCGAACGGTTCGGCGAAGAAGGCGCCGAGGTCGCCGTTTTCGATCAGAACGAAGACGGGGCACAGGAAACCGGCCAGGTTGTTTCGGTTTCAGGCGGCCTCTCCATGCACGGCTGATCGCTGGGCAGCCGCGCTTGTCACAAAGCGCGGCAACCAAGCCGTGTCCAGAGTTACCTCCCTAACTGGCCGCGCCTACAATGCGGCCTTTTCTTGCATTTAAGAAAGGCGTCACATGTTCCAGCCAGACTCCGACATTCAGCGTTCAAGCACTCTTGCAGGCTTCCTGAGAGACTGCGGTGCGGATAGCTATGAGGACCTCGCCCGCCACGCCAACGCCGATCCGGACTGGTTCTGGGACCGGCTAATCGGCCATGCAGGCATAAGGTTCGCGAGCCCTTACTCGAAACTGCGGGATATATCCGAAGGGCCTCAGTCGATCAAATGGGCTGTTGGAGGTACTCTCAATCTGACAGAAACTTGTCTCGATGCCCGCATCGCCGATGGCCTTGGAGAGAAAATCGCGATCGACTGGGTCGGCGAAGATGGAAGCCGCCGCCGCTGGACCTATGCCGAACTCGCCAGCGAAGCTGCCCGCGTCGCCTCGGCCCTTGCCGCGCGCGGGGTGCGGCCGGGTCAGGCGGTGGGTATCTACATGCCGATGATTCCCGAGATCGAGGCCGCGCTGCTTGGGGTCGCGCGGTTGGGCGCGGTGGCGGTGCCGCTGTTTTCCGGCTTTGCGCCCCATGCCATCGTCACGCGCCTGAACGACGCCGGTGCCATGGCGGTGCTGACGGCGGATGCCACGCCCAGACGGGGCAAGCCTGTCTGGATGGAGGCCACGCTGGCCGAAGCGTTAACAGAGGTGCCTTCGGTTCATACCGTGTTCAGTCTGCGACGGTTCGGCGGTGCCGTAGCCAATCCGGAGCGCGATCTCGACTGGACCGAAACCGTGGGCACCGCCAGCCCGGAATTTGCTGCTGTTCCCGTCAAGACCGAGGATACCTTCCTGATCGCCTATACCTCGGGCACGACCGGCCGGCCCAAGGGGGTTGTGCATACCCATTTGGGTGTGCAGGCCAAGGCCACGGCCGATTTCCTGCTGTGCCTCGACATGAAGCGCGGGGATCGCCACCTGTGGATGACCGACATGGGCTGGGTCATGGGGCCGCTCGCCCTTTTTTCGGTGCTGCTTTCGGGCGCGACGCTGGTTCTGGCCGAGGGCGCACCCTCGGCGCCCAACGATCCCTTCAGGTTATTACGACTTGCTTCCGAAATGGACGTGACTCATCTCGGCGTTGCGCCCACGCTTGTGCGGCAGTTCATGACGCAGGATTCCGCACCTCTGTCCGACTATGACTTGTCGCCCCTTCGCATCGTTGCCTCGACCGGTGAACCTTGGACCGACGATGCCTGGTTCTGGCATCTCGATCATATCTGCCGCCGCCGCGCGGTGCCGTTGAACATCTCCGGGGGAACCGAGCTTTTCGGCGCAATCCTGGCCTCGACCGTGCTCCACGAAATCAAACCCGGCGGATTCTCCGCGCAGGCGCTGGGTGTCGGGGCCAAGGTGCTGCGTGAGGACGGCAGTGAAGCCGCGCCGGGCGAGGTAGGGGAACTGGTCGTCACCCAGCCGCCCATGGGCCTGACCCCGGCTATCTGGGGCGACAGGGAGCGGTATCTCGAAACCTACTGGTCCACCTTCCCCGGCAATTGGCGGCACGGCGATTGGGTGCGCCGCGATGCGGACGGCACATGGTATATCCTCGGCCGGTCCGACGACACGCTGAACATCGCTGGCAAACGTATCGGCCCGCCCGAGATCGAAGCGGCCCTGACCGAGACCGGAAAGGTGGTGGATGCCGCCGCTATCGCCGCGCCTGAAGATATCAAGGGCGTGGCCGTAGTCTGCGTCTGCGTGGTAGCTCCGGGTGTGTTGCCCGACGATGCCCTTGTCGAACAGCTCAAGGACCGGGTGGGCGAGGTCGTCTCGAAACCCTTCCGCCCGCGCGAGATCCATTTCGTCGAGGCGCTGCCCAAGACCCGCAGCATGAAGACGATGCGCCGGATCGTGCGCGCGGCCTTCCTGGACGAGGAACCAGGCGATCTGTCCTCGATCAGTAACCCCGAAACCATTCCCGCCATCGCGGCCCTTGGAAAGGGAAAACCATGATCACTGTATTCGGAGCCACCGGGAACACCGGATCATCGCTTGTCGACACCCTTCTGGCCAAGGGGTCGGACGTGCGCGCCGTCACCAGCGACCCGTCCAAGCTCGGCCCGCTCAAGGCCAAAGGCTGCGAGGCTCGACGCGCTCTGGGCGCACCAACAGCAAAATCCGGGTGTTCAGAAACTCATCTGAATGGCGCATTCCGGTTCGGGCCGGGGCACCCGCTTGCCCAGATGAGTCTGGATTTCTTCCCGCATGATTTTGACGATCTCCGCCTCCGAGCGCAGGATGATATCCGTGGGGGCGGCCACGCCGACAGCAAACAGCCGCGAATCCAGGTGGTTCGGGAAGGGCATCGAGATAAGCCCCGCCCCTTTCACGACTTGGTCAGTTGAACGGTAATACCCTTTGGCGCGGGTCTCTTCCAGCGAGGCGAGGAAGGCCTTGATGTCCACGGCAGGGGCATCCGGCGCGCGATAGGCGTTTATCTTGCGAAGCATGCGGCAAATCTCATCCTCATTGAATCGGCTCATCAGAACGCGGCCGACGCCTGAGTTGCCCAGCGGACGACGGGTGCCGAGCGATACGTGGTGGATCGGCGACTTCTTTGACCGGATGACCTGAATATACTGCGCCTCGTCGCCGTTCTTGGTCGCCAGGATCACCGTGTTTTTAGTGCGCGCCGAAATGGCCTTGAGCAGTTTCTGGATCGTACCCTCGCCGAAAAGGTCTGGGTTCATCCATGATCCCAGCAGGGGCACCTGCTCGGTTGGAAAGTAGCTTTTCCGCTTGGCGTCATGCGCCAGGAAACCGAGTTTCACCAGACTCTTCAAAAGCGCCGAGGTGCTCGACTGCGGGTAGCCCAGTTTTTTGGAAATCTCCACCACTGTCAGCGGTCTGCGCATTTCGTCGAAGAAAACCAAAGTCTCGCAGGTACGGGCGACTGACTTCACGATGTGATTGTCACTCGCGCAACTTGTTGATTGACGTAACTCCCCCATAACTCTCGCCCCTTTCGTGCGATTATATGAAAACCCTCGCTCCTCTCGTGCGATTATATGAATGCCATTCCGAAAACAATGTCGAGGCACGCGAACACTGTCAATGACTTCGAGTCTTGCCGAGCGCCGCCGGCAAGACGTTCCCGCGATTGCAGAGTGGTTATCTTTCCTTAAAGAGTGTCCGGGCCAGCCGGGATGATAACGGCATCGGCGGCCACCGCGCCCTGCCCCTGCGCCCCGACGATCAGTGGGTTCACGTCGATGGATTCCAACGCCGCGCCATGATGTGCCGCGTATGCCGACAGGCGCGCCAAGGCGTCTGCCAGCGCGTCTATATCTCGTCTGGGCGTCCCACGGAAATCATCCAGCAGCTTCCTGGCGCGGATCTCGTCGATCATGCGGCGTGCCTCGGCGGGACCGAAAGGCGCTACCCGAAAAGACACGTCTTCAAGCGCCTCGACCAGCACCCCGCCCAGGCCGAACATCACAACCGGGCCGAAGACCGGGTCCTGAGCGACGCCCAGAATTGCCTCCAGACCCGGCGCGGCCTGCTCGGCCACAACCAGACCCTCGATCCGCGCGTCGGGCATCTTTTCGGACGCCAGTTCCAGAATCCGCGCCCCGGCAGACCGGACATCTTCGACCGAGCGCAGGTTCAACGCCACGCCGCCGATATCGGATTTATGCAGGATATCGGGCGAAGCGATCTTGAGCACGACCGGGAAGCCCATCTCCCGCGCCGCCTCGGCCGCCGCTTCCGGGGTCCTGGACAGTGTTTCGCGCACGATCGCGATGCCGGCCTCGGCAAGCAGGGCCTTGGCTTCGATCTCGTTCACCAGATCCTCCGGCAAGGGCGACAGGCCGGGAAGGTCGGGTATCGGGTCGTCTTCACCGGCGCGCGCGAACGACCGGGCGAAATAATGCAGGGCGGCCATCGCGCGGACCGCGCGGGTAGGTTCCTCGAACACGATGAACCCCGACCTTTCGTATGCGGCACGGCCCTCGGGCTCTGTCAGCGAACAGAACAGCATCGGCCGGCCGGGATACTTCTCGCGGCTGCGCTCCAGCCCGGTCCGGATGGCTTCGTTCAGGTCGGCGACCAGCCCGACCGTGGACATGAAGATGATTGCACCATCAATATCGCCGTCACCAAACAACACATCCATGTTGGTTTCCAACAGGTCGATCTGGTTCACCAGCTGCGCCGTCACATCCACCGGGTTGCGGACACCGGCGAAGGGCAACACCTCTTTTAGCTTTTTCTGCGCATGATCCGGCAGAGCGGGTACCTCCAGACCGCATTCCTCGGCTTCATCGGCCATTAACACCCCGACGCCGCCCGACACGGTGACCAGGCCAAGCCGGTTGCCATTCATCAGCGAACTGCTCCCGGAACAGGCGTAGGTCACATCGAACATCTCATCGACCGATCGGGCGCGGTAAACGCCGTATTGACGGAAAACCGCGTCATAGATGGCATCGGACCCCGCCAAAGATGCGGTGTGTGACTGCGCCGCCTCGGCACCGACCGCGCTGCGCCCCACCTTCATCATCACCACCGGCTTGGATTTGGCCCGCGCGAGTTCCAGCGCTTCGATCAGGCGGTCGCGGTCGGTCGCGCCCTCCAGATAGCCCATGATCACCCGAGTATTTTCATCCTGGGCGCAATAGGCCACGGCATCCGCGAAATCGACATCACAGGAATTGCCTGTCGTCGCCCATATGTTGACACCCAGGCCGCGCATCCGCACCAGCGTCATGCAATATGACCCGAAAGCCCCGCTCTGGCTGACGATCGACACATCGCCGGGCCGGGGCAGGTGCGTCTCGACCCCCGGTGTGAATGTGGCATAAAGATTGTGGCGGACATTGGCGACGCCAAGGCAGTTCGGCCCGACCAGCCGCATGCCCCCTTCGCGCGCGATGTCGACCATCCGCGCCTGAAGTGCCGCGCCCTCGCTATCGACCTCGGAGAATCCGGAGCTGAAGATCACCCCCCCCCGTACGCCGCGTGCCACGCAATCCTCGACCGCCTTGACGGCCAGAGGGGCCGGCAGGGCGATCACTGCCAGATCCGGGGTTTCCGGCGCCTCGGAGATCGACGGATAGGCGGTCAGCCCCTGTACCTCGGGCGATTTCGGGTTGATTGGAAGAATCGGGCCGGCGAACCCGTGACGCTTGAGGAAATCCACCGGTCGTCCGCCGATACGCTTGGGATCGCTTGAGGCGCCGATCACGGCAACAGAGCGCGGGGCAAAAATGGCGTCCATTCCGTCAATTCGCATAGGTATTCCCCTTGAACTCTAGATTAGTAGGATTTTGGAAGGCCGAGCGCATGCTCGGCGATGAAGGAAAGAACGAGCTGCGGCGTCACTGGCGCAATGCGGAACAATATGGCTTCGCGCACCAGGCGCTCGACATGGTATTCCTTGGCGTATCCGAAACCGCCGAATGTCAGCTGTGCGGTCTGCGTCGCCTTGACCGCTGCTTCGCCCGCTAGGTATTTGCCCGCGTTGGCCTCGTTTCCGCAGGGCTTGCCGGCATCGTAGAGCGCGCCTGCGTTCATGGCCATGAGATTGGCGGCTTCCAGTTCGGCCCAGCAGGCGGCCAGCGGATGCTGCACACCCTGGTTCTGGCCGATCGGCCTGCCAAAGACGACACGCTCATTGGCGTAATTTGCGGCGCGGCGAAGCGCGTTGCGCCCGATCCCGACCGCTTCGGCTCCAACCAGCACCCTTTCTGGGTTCAGCCCGTGCAGGATCTGGCGAAAGCCCTGACCTTCCTCGCCGATCAGATCCTCGGCCGGAATCGGCAGCCCGTCGATAAACAGCTCGTTTGAATCGACGCATTTGCGGCCCATCTTCTCGATCTCGCGCACCGTGACAAACGTCCGGTCGAGATCGGTGTAGAACAGGCTCAGGCCTTCGGTCGGTTTCTTGACATCTTCAAGCGGGGTGGTGCGCGCCAGAAGCAGGATTTTGTCCGCAACCTGGGCGGTCGAAATCCAGACCTTCTGCCCGTGCACGACATAGCGGTCACCCTGGCGCACGGCGCGGGTTTTCAGCTTGGTCGTGTCCAGGCCGGTGGTCGGTTCGGTCACACCGAAACAGGCCCGTTGCTCGCCGGCCACCAGCGGCGGAAGGTACTTCTTCTTCTGGTCGTCGGTGCCGAACTTGACGACCGGATTCAGCCCGAAGATGTTCATGTGCACCGCCGAGGCCGCGCTGTTGCCGCCACCGGATTCCGCGATGGCCTGCATCATGATGGCGGCATCAACGATTCCAAGACCGGACCCGCCGTATTCTTCGGGGATGGCGATTCCCAGCCAGCCATCGCGGGCCAGCTTTTGGTGCAGCTCGTGCGGGAAACCGCCGTCGCGATCCCGGTTAAGCCAGAATTCGTCATCGAACTCTTCGCAGATCCGCAGGATCGCATCGCGGATTCCCTGCTGCTCGGATGTCATTTGATAGGTCATGATTTTCTCCTCAATTCTCGCAAACTCCGATCAGGAGTCCGGTTCGCCAACCGTGCCATTGTTGATCAGAGCGGCAATCCGCCCGGTGTCGTAGCCGAGCTCTTCCAGTACCGAGCGGCTGTCGGCCCCCAGTTCGCGGCGGCCAAGCCAGCGCAATCGCCCCGGCGTCTTGTCCAGCTTTGGCACCGGTCCGACGACCTTGGTGTCGTCGCCTTCAACCCCCACAATGTCGCCCCGTGCGGCGATCTGCGGATCGGCCAGGATGTCATCGACGTCGTAGACCATCGCCGCAACGGCATCGTGGGCCTGGAAGATGTCGATCGCTTCCTGTGCGTCATGCTGTGCAACGAACGCCCCTATCCGCTCCACAATCTCATCCATTTTCTCCGCGAACCCCTCCAGTGTCTGGAACTGTGGCTGTGCCGCCCAATCCGCGCCACCGGCCGCCTCAAGCAGCCGCCGTCCGGTTGCGGCGCTTCCCGCGCTTATGGTGACCCATTTCCCGTCCCGGGCGCGAAACACCCCCGCCGGAGCGTAGGAATTGGGTGATTGAAGTCCGTTTCGGTCAACCGGCAGCCCCGCACCGGTGCGCGTCGGCACGTGATAGTCGATCAGGCGCAACAGCGGTTCGAAGATGGCCAGATCCACCACCTGGCCCCGGGCGCTGCCGTTCCGCACCGCATGCAGCGCCATCATCGCGCCGTAGGCCGCCATGAGCCCGGTGGTTGAATCCGCCGCCGGAAACCCGGGATGCATCGGCGCGTTGTCGGCAAAGCCGGTCATGTGGGCCAGCCCGCTCATGGCCTCGCCTGCCCGGCCAAAGCCCGGCCACGAAGCACGCGGCCCGGTCTGCCCATAGCCCGAGATCCGCACGATCACCAGATCGGGGTTCCACTCGTGCAAGACCTCCGGCGCCAGACCTGCCCGTTCAAGCACACCGGGACGAAAATTCTCGATCAGGACCTGCGCGCCTTCCACCAGGCGGCGCAGCACTTCGCGTCCTTCGTCGGATTTCCAATCCAGCGCGACCAACCGCTTGTTTCGAGCCAGGGTTTTCCACCAGACGCCCACGCCATCCTTGGCGCGCGCGCTCAGAACCCGAAGCATGTCGCCCTGCCCTGGCCGTTCGATCTTGATCACATCGGCGCCGAAATCAGAGAGCAGAGCGCCGCACATAGGCGCGGCAATCACATGTCCCATTTCAATCACCCTGACGTCGCTCAGCGGCCCGTCTTCTGTGCTCACGCAATTGCCTCCCATTATTCATTTTGCGGTCGTCAAGCCCGAATTGTCTGGACCTCCGGCGCCAGTTTGTTCAGAAGCGAAATCCATTGCGAGAATAATCGAACGGTCGTTAGATCGCCGGGATTGACGGAGAAATTTATCTTGACGGGGAGAAACATGGCAGGGCTACACACGAATCAATCGGTTGGAAGCCGGCTTTCAGTGGCGGAGGCATTGGATGGTTTGTTCGATCCCCGCACCATTGCGGTGGTCGGGGCGTCGCGCACCAAGGGCAAGCTGGGACAGGCCGTGCTGGCCCTGCTCAAGAGCAACGGCTATAGCGGCAAGATCATTCCGGTGAACCCCTCGGGCGGCGAGATCGAGGGTCTTCCGGCGGTGCGCAGCCTGGAAGAGATCGAAGACCCGATCGATGTGGTCATTCTGGCGACCCCGGTCAGCGTCGCTCTCGACGCGCTGGAGGTCTGCACACGGCTCGATGTGAAAGTGGTTGTTGGCGTGACTTCCGGATTTTCGGAAGCCGGAGAAGACGGGCATGAGAACGAGGCACGTCTGCGCCGGATCATGCAGGACGCGCCCTTTCGACTGGTCGGACCGAACTGCGAGGGCGTGGTGCGCCCCGCGTCGGATCTGCAACTGACCTTCAGCCCGATGTTCAACGGCCTTCGGCCCGGTCCCGTGGCCATGATTTCCCAGTCCGGGGCGCTTGCGGGCCTTATGGCGTTACGCCTTGGCGATCGCGGCGTGGGTATCAACACCATCGTCTCCAGCGGCAACGAGACGGATCTGACAGCGGCGGATTTGCTGGACTATCTGGGCAATGATCCGCAGACCCGCGTGGTTCTGTGTTATGTCGAGGAACTGCGCGACGGTCGCCGCTTCGCCGAGGCGGCCCAACGACTGATAAAGGCGGGTAAGCACGTCGTTGCAGTCAAGGGCGGGCGCAGCCGTGCCGGATCGCGCGCGGTCCAGTCACATACGGGTGCGATGGCCGGCGACGACCGGGTCATCAGCGCAGTCTTTCGTGAAACCGGGGTCATCCGCGCCCGCGAATCCGTAGCCGCCGTCGATGCCGTGACGGCCCTCGCGGCGGGCCGCCGCCCCGCGGGCAACCGGGTTGGCATCATTTCCGTCACCGGTGGTCTTGGCGTCGAGATGACCGACCTTGCCGAGAGTGCCGGCTTCGAGGTGCCGGTGCTGGCCGAGGCGACGCAGACCGCGCTGTCGCGCTATGTGCCGTTTTACGGTTCGGTCTCGAACCCGGTCGATCTGACCGGTGTCGTCCTGACGAATCCCACCTATGTGGGCCGCTGCCTGGAGGCCGTCGCAGCCGATCCGGGCGTGGATATCGCCATCGCAATTATCACATTTGTGCCGGATCAACAGTTCATCGAGGCCTTGGCCGAGGCCTACGGGGCCACCGACAAGCCAGTTTTGATCGTTTGGACGGGTTCCTCGCGCAGTAGTGCCTCGGGCGACTCGCTTCGCGACCGGGCTGTTCCGGTCTACGATTCGCCTGCGCGGGCGGCGTCGGGTCTATCGGCACTTATGGCCATGAATGGAGAGGTGGCATGACCCCCAGAGAAACACTTGAAAACTGGCGGCGCGCCGGGCGCAGGGTGGTTCACGAGGCTGACGCGAAGGATCTGCTGCAACGGATCGGCGTGCCGGTTCCAACGCGTGAGCCCTTCGAGGGCCGCTGTGTCGCCAAGCTGTGTCACGACGATTATCCGCACAAGTCCGACCACGGTCTCGTCCGGTTGGGTCTTTCCCCGCAAGAGGCAGGACAGGCCGCCGCTGAAATGGCGGCCCGGATTCCCGGAGGCACCCCGCTGGTCGAGGCCATGGAAAACGATGCGGTGGCCGAATGGATCATCGGCTGCAAACGCGACGACACCTTTGGCCCGATCGTTCTGGCCGGTCCTGGCGGGATTCTTGTGGAACTGATCGACGCGGCGGAGATCCGTCTCGCCCCGACAGAACAGCAGACCGCCGAGGCGATGCTGCATTCCGGCCCCGCCGCAAGGTTGCTGGAGGGTCTGCGCGGCGGCGAACCGGCCGACAGGGACGCGCTGGCCCAGCTGATTTCGCGCGTATCTGTTTTCTTCGCTGAAAACGTCGATCTGATCTCGGAAATCGAGATAAACCCTGTGATGGTTCGGGCCGACAACAAAGGATTGATTGCCGCCGATGCCTTGATCGTCTTGGCACCTGCGGCGGAAGAACAGGAGCACGACACATGATACGCAAGCCATACGGCGAATTGTCCGTAGGTCAGACCGGCATTTCGATCGGGCGCACGATGACCGAAACAGACGTGGTCAATTTCTGCATGCTCACCGGGAACTGGCTCGAACTGCATTCCAATGTCGAACATGCCAAGAGTTCACTCTATGGCCAGCGCCTTGTTCAGGGCAGCCTCGTGTTCTCGATCGTCAACGCCATGATCCCCTTCGAAAGCTCCGTGCTCGCGGCCTTTTACGGGTGCGACAAGCTGCGTTTTCTGAAGCCCACCTTCATCGGCGACACCCTCTGGGCCCGCGTCGAGATCACGGACCTGAAGGATCACGATAAAAAGCATGGCGTCGTGACCAGCAAGCTGGAAGCCATCAACCAGCGCGACGAGACAGTGATGCGCTGCCAATTCAGCCTGCTGATCCGCAAGTCCCGCCTCGACCATCCTGGCGAGCCGCCCAAGATCCGGGACGCGCGCGGAGAGAGTAAAGGAGAGAACACATGAATTTTCTGACACCCGAACAGGAAATGTGGCGCGCCACCGTCGAGCGTTTCATCGACGAGGAGATCGGCCGCGACTACATCCGCAAATGCGACCGTGAGCGCGAATATCCCTATGAGGCCTACGAAAAGGTGGCCAAGCAGGGCTGGCTTGGCATCCTGTTTTCCGAGGAAAGCGGCGGGCTTGGCGGCGACATCATGGATTACGCGCTGATGTGCGAGGGGCTGGCGAAGTACGGCTTCGACTTCTCCACCGGTCTGATGGTGGCCACTTTCACCGCGATGAATATCGAGAAATTCGGCACACCGGAGCAGAAGGAGCGCTATATCCAGCCGTTCCTCGATGGCGACATCCGCTTCTCGATCTCGATTTCCGAGCCCGGCGCCGGGTCGGACGCGGCCTCGACCAAAACCCGCGCGCGGCGCGACGGCGACGGCTGGGTGGTCAAGGGGCAAAAGCTGTGGTGCTCGGGCGCAAAGGCGGACAATGCGATCCTCGCCATGCTGACCCGCACCGACCCCGACGCGCCCAAGCACAAGGGGCTGTCGGTTTTCCTGATTCCCAACGACACCGAGGGTCTGGACATCCGCAAGCTGCCGACCTTGGCGCGGCGCGCGACCGGCACCACCGAGATTTTCGTCGATGATGTGAAACTGCCCGCCGAGGCGCTTCTGGGGGCCGAGAACGAGGGCTGGAAAATCATCACCGACCATCTGGAGCTGGAACGCGTGGCCGTGTCCGCCGCCTATGTTGGCAATGCCCAGACAGCGGTGGACGATGCCCTGCGTTACGCGCATGAACGTATCCAGTTCGACAAGCCGATCTTCGAATTTCAGGTGATCCGCCACATGCTTGCCGACATGCAGACCCAGGTCGATGCGGCACGGCTGCTGGTCTATCGCGCCGCCAGTCTGGCCGCAGCCAAGACGCCCTGCACGCGCGAAGTCTCGATGGCGAAACTTTTCGCCTCCGAGACCCTGCAGACTGTCACGCGCAACGGCATGCAAATCCTCGGCGGCCATTCCATGCTGCCCGAGGCGGACATGGAACGCTATTTCCGTGAAGGGATGCAAAGCACCATCGGAGGCGGAACCTCGCAGATTCAGCGCACGCTGATCGCCAAGACCATGCGCCCGAACTGACGTCGGGGCCGCTTCGGGATACAATCGGACAACAAGGGGAAAGAACCTATGAAGAACGGACGCGGTCCGGTGATCGTCGGCCTTGCCGACGCGCCAATCGAGGACGGGAAATTCGTCACCAAGGCCTCGGTCCTGGGCCATGCTGCCTTGGTGGCAAAGGCCGCCGTCGAGGAAGCCGGCCTGACGCTTGATGATGTCGACGGTCTTTTGACCGCCGGCATGTGGGGCGTGCCGGGGCCGGGACAGCTGGCCACGGTGACGCTGGGCGAATATCTCGGCATCATGCCGACCTATGTCGACGGCACCAATATCGGCGGCTCGGCCTTCGAGGCACATGTCGCCCACGCCGCGATGGCGTTGCGCGAGGGCTATTGCGAGGTGGCGCTGATCGTCTACAGTTCCGATCAGAAATCCCTGCGCAGCCGTAATCTGGGAGGGCGCCCTTCGGTTCTGTCGATGCAGCACGAAACGCCCTACGGCATGCCGACCCCGGTGGGTGGCTACGCGATGGCGGCGCAGCGTCACATGCATGAATACGGCTCCACCTCCGAGAACCTGGCCGAGATTGCCGTCGCCACCCGGAAATGGGCACAGCTGAATCCCGCCGCGACGCGGCGCGATCCGCTGTCCATCGACGACGTCATGTCCAGCACGATGATCTCCGAGCCGCTGCACCTGCTCGATTGCTGCCTGGTCACCGACGGGGCGGGCGCCATTGTGCTGACCACCGCCGAGCGCGCCAAGAACCTCAAGACCAAACCCATCGCGGTCAAGGGGTATGGCGAAGCGCATACTCATTGGGCGGTCGCAGAGATGCCCGACCTTGCCCGTCTGCTGCCCGCGCAGAAGGCTGGCGAAACGGCGATGAAAATGGCCGGTGTAAGCCATTCCGACATCGACGTGGTCGAGGTCTATGACAGCTTCACCATCACGGTCCTGCTGACGCTGGAGGCGCTGGGTTTCTGCAAGATCGGCGAGGGCGGCGATTTTGTCTCCGGCCAGCGCACGGCGCCCGGTGGCGCCTTCCCCATGAACACCAATGGCGGTGGCCTGTCCGCACTGCATCCTGGCATGTACGGCATGTTCCTGCTGATCGAGGCCAGCCGACAGTTGCGCGGCGACTGCGGTGAACGGCAGGTCGCGGGTGCCGAGACCGCGCTGGTGCATGGTACGGGGGGCACGCTGTCCTCCGGCGCGACCGTGATTTTGCAGAAGGACTGAACCGATGAGCATTGAAAAACCGCTTCCAGTGATCGACCACGACAGCGCGCCCTATTGGGAGGCCGCGCGCGAGGGTCGGCTTGACATCCCGCTTTGCGGCGATTGCGGCAAGCATCACTTCTATCCGCGTGCAATCTGCCCGCATTGCCATTCCGACAACCTGAAATTCGACACGGTCAGCGGGCGTGGCGAGGTGCATACCTTCACCATCGCCCGCCGCCCGGCGGGCCCGGCCTTTAGCGATGACGTGCCTTACGTCGTTGCATTGATCGAATTGGCGGAAGGTCCCCGGATGATGAGCCGTGTCCAGACCGACGATCCGGAGAAAGTGCATATCGGGGCCAAGGTCGAGGTGACATTCGTGAAGGCCTCGGAGGAGATCACCTATCCCTATTTCCGGATGACCTGAGACAGCGGACACAGGTCCACGGAACCAAACGAAAAAGGGCCGCCGCGGGTATTCC